>Ga0194131_10001114_pt1 | contig 46506 bp, 42 predicted proteins | sample TA2KigO120mmetaG_FD_148631 | JGI IMG/M metagenome (GOLD analysis project Ga0194131, IMG submission 148631) | Freshwater microbial communities from Lake Tanganyika, Tanzania - TA2015053 Kigoma Offshore 120m | ecosystem: Environmental > Aquatic > Freshwater > Lake | place: Tanzania: Lake...
ACCTTGGACGCCAACGATTATCCCAAAGGCCTACAGGTCTCCGACGATGAGTTTCAAGCGCTCAATATCAAACCCGGTAAGTTTCATGGCGATTGGAACTATACGCTTCTTCCTCGCTCTTAATCGGTAACTTAATTCTTGCCCATGCCTTAAGTAAACAAGCTGTGCGTACATCGTCTGTTACCTCCGTAATCTTCGGCGCTCTGCTTTCTCACCACCTGTTTATGGAGCTGTTCCTCCACTGTGTTGTTGCGACGACCCAGTCAATGCTCCCTGGAGTTTTTGCAGTTGCTCTCGCAGTCGTGCGGCTTTCACTCGTTGTTCCGGAGTCAGCACCTGTCGTACCTCAAGGACAACGGTCAGCCCTTCCTGGAGTAACTGTTGTCGCGCCAGAGTGACACGTTCAGCATGAGGAGCAATATCCGCGGCATTCACTTCTTCTTCAGCAAAGAGGGTTTTCGTTAACTCTGCATTCGCCGCCTGGAGTTCACGAAAGAGCGTCTCCAGATTGCCTCGATGGGCGATGAAAATGCTCTTCACTTGTTGTTTTTGTTCGGGAGTAAGGCCGATCCCTTTCAACAGCAGCAGCATCAACGTCCCCGGTCCATCTCCACGAGTGCTCCCAGTGATAAATGATTCCAGCCCGCCGAGGTCTTGCCCGATCGCCGGAGAGACCCACAGGCTGCTCATGACCACTGCAATCATCACGGCACGTAGATATCTTCTCACGAAACCCCCTCCTCAATGTTCTTCTTCGTCAAACAGCAACGCAAAGGGGTCGTTCTCACACCCGCGCGTTTGCTCCCCGCTACACCGTTCTTGCGGCCAGCCACCGTCGAGTGCCGCTCGTACGTACGCCAGGTTCGTGGCACGTTCCGGAAAATCTGTCACACCCAGTTCCATAGTCGAAAAAACCGCTGGCCCCACTGCTTGGCTGAAGAAACGGGCCAGGTCCTCATCCCGCACTTCATTCGCCCTCACTGTAGAGAGAGGGGGGCGCGACGACTCCAGACGCCATCCCGCTGTCCATTGCATGTAGCCCCATACCAGCCCGGCAGTAGCCGCACTGGTAACGACCAATGGAAACCAGCGTCGCACAACTGGTTGTGGTACTGGCCGTGGCGCTGGCTGTGGCGGCGGATCTCGTAACACTTGTCCAAGGAGCTTGAGGTCCTTGACGAGGTGTTCGTAGCGCATTGTACAAATCTGACACTTCGCCACATGTGCGCGCGCCTCTGGTGAGGCGTCACCGTCATAGACTGACAGAAGGACTTCTTCTGATACACACGGATTCACGAGCGACCTCCAAGCGCCTGGCGCATATGCTGAACAGCACGGAAGAGATGGCGCTTCACACTGCCAGGCGTCATCTCTAAGAACTCCGCGACTTCCTCGCCCGTCCAGCCCTCGACATAACGCAGAACAAAGACTTCCTGTTGGCGAGAGGACAAGCGGCGGAGAAAGTGCCAAATACGTTCCCGTTGTTCACGACTGACGGTCACTTCTTCAGGCGATGGTGCAATGCTGGGGAGCTGTAACGTTTGCCATTCCATCTCGTTCCCTCGTTTGCTACGCCACCACCAACTGCGCCGCCGGTCCCGGCAGGTATTCACGGCAACGCGCGTCAGCCAAGCCTCCCACACCATGACCCCAGTCAGACCTTTACTCACCCGTAAGAGTTTGAGGAAAACCTCCTGGGCAGCTTCCTCTGCTTCCTGCGTGTCATGTAAAAGCAGACGACACAGCCGCATAATGCGCCCGTAATGGGCGCGATACAGGTCTTCAAACCTCTCATGCGAAATATCGTCTGTCACGCGAACCGGGTCTCCCACCGTTTCTTGCCCTCTGTGTAATAACGAAGGAGTGTCACGTTTGGTTGACACCCGGTGGAGAAAAAAATTAAGGAAGCGATCAGCTATCGGTGAGCATCTATCAGCCTGGCCAGAAAACACCGCTGCTTGTGGTCATCGGCTGTTCGACGGCAGAACATTGCGCAAAAGAGAGCTTTATTTTGACTCAATGCTGATAGCTGACGGCTGCATGCTGTTTTTACCGAGAACCCATCACGCGATGACGTAGCCCCCATTTGGGCTCGTCACTTGACCGACAACAAAATTCGCCTCTTCCGATGCCAGATAGACCGCTAAGTTGGCCACATCTTGCGGCGAGCCAAAGCGGCCAGCCGGTGTTGCCATACTGATCATACGACGAACGGCATCGTCGATCGCCTCAGTCATGGGGGTATCGATATACCCCGGCGCGATCGCATTGACATTCACTCCGCTGATGATTGCTTCGCGTGCCACGGCACGAGTAAATCCCATAATACCCGCTTTGGCAGCGCTGTAGTGTGGCGCACCGGCACAGCCGGTCATGCCACAAATCGAGGCGATACTCACGATCTTCCCGGTCCGTTGCTTCTCCATCAGCTTAAGCGCTTCGCGGGTGCAGTAAAACGTGCCAGTCAGATGCACCCCGAGCATGCGATCCCAATCTTCATCGCTCAGATTCTGCGTGGCCGCGAGAGCAGTGGTAATTCTCCCCGTGCTGGCGAGTTCGCTCTGCTGCTTTTCCAGCACTTTGTTGAAACGCGCACGCAACTTGGCATTCTCTAACCCAATGCCTGCATTGTTGACGAGAATATCGAGGCGGCCGTACTTTTTCCCAACTTTCTCGAACATCGCAGCAACGTGGCGGCTGTTAGACACATCCGCCTTGGCCGCCAGGCCCTGTTTTGCCTGGCCGCATTCATCAAGCACTTTCTGTGCGAGATCAACGACGAGGTCGTTACAGACAATCGTCGCCCCTTCACGGGCGAAACTGAGACAAATCGCCCGACCAATGCCGGAGGCACCGCCAGTGACGAGTGCTATTTTTCCATCCAACCGCCCCATACCACACCTCCTCAAAATGTAAAAATGTAAAAAGCGATCTGTAGCAAAGCGGGGACTGAGAGTTAAAAGCGAGAAGTAGAGTCGCTCTCCTCACAAGCCCCTAGCCCCCAGCCTCTAGTCCCAAGTTTTACGTCTTATGCCTGTTAATACTTTGCAATCACCTCGCGACTAAATTCCTCGATCATCTCACGACCAGATTCTCCTACGACTTGAATCGCCACTTGCTTCAGTCCCACAGCTTCAAGCGCTTTGAGCCGAGCAATGATCTCTTCCCCGGTGCCGGTTAAGCTAAACCCGCGAACGAGGTCCTCAGTCACATACTTTTCTTCCCCAGGCTTCAGGTAAATCAGGTGGCCTTCGTGGATCTCCAAATACCGGCGGTCCGTCGGGGTTTTGAGTTTGGCCGCGTACTCGGTGTCATACTTCCCATACAGATCTTTCAACAGTGGTGGGAGATCCGAGGCAACCGCTGAGCGCTCCCACAAGGCATGCAGCGCAACAATCGCAAACGGCCCAACCCGGTCAATCACACGTTGCGAGGTCAGCGACTCTCCTGGCCGCAGGACGCATCCGGTGCACAACGCAACGTTGGGGAAATTGGTCAGCGTTCGACCAGCTTTTGTCGCTCCTTTTTCGACTACGGCAAGATTCTTCTTGAAGCTCTGCGGATCAGACAAGGTGGTAATCCAGCCATCGGTTATCTCGCCGACGAGTTCGAGTGCTTTTGGTCCGTTCGCGGCAAAATAAATAGGAGTCGGATCTTTAACGTTGATATACCCATGATCCTGATGGAGAAAACGAATCCAACGCTCTCGGGCTCCCTCGCGGTAGAGTAACTCATCCCCGCGTAACAACGTCCGGCACTGTTGAATGTAGGAGCGGACAGTATCGAGTGGCACCGGCGGCAGCCCCATCGTATTGCGTCCGGTAAAACCGGTACCGATGCCAAGAATGACACGGCCCGGCGCAAGCTGATTGATCGTCGCAATAGAATGCGCGGTCACTGGTGGAATGCGATTGCTTGGAATGGCCACACCAGTAGCAAGTGTGATCCGCTTGGTCCGTTCCGCAGCAAGTGCCATACACACATAGACATCGCTGTAGATCATTTGCGAATCATAGAACCAACAATGAGTGAATCCGTGATCTTCGGCAACGAGCAGATCTTTCCAGGCGTCCGGCTTCGCAGGGTACGCAATCGCAAATTCCATAGGTCGTTTCCTCCTTCGTTCTCCGCGTACGTCCAGTCTCCACGCGCGTGTGGCAGTGAGGACTTACGACGATGGTACTCCTTCTTCGCTGCGAGGAAAGAGCGCATCGCGCCGGATGTAGCCCACTTTCCCTTTCGGCGAGAGCACCGCAAGCCACCCTTGTTGTGAGCCTACGATATCGACGCGGAGACCGGGCGACACTTTACCCACCTCAGCACCGCCATCATTTGGTCGTACGCGCACAGGCACTGGCCCTCCTCCTACCATTCGGTATCGCCCCGGCAGCAACTCTCTCGTCAACCCAATCAGTGAAAAAGGATCAAGTTCTGTCGGCGTAAAGAGTAAGGGATAGAAAACGGTCGTTGCGCCTGCCGCTGGCTCAAAGCGCCACTCTTGCACCAGACTTCGCACGATTTGCGCGAACTCTTGATTTTCCATTGCGGTAGCATGGATTTCGACTTGCGACACATGCCCTTCTGGCGTGATGGCGAGTTCCAACACGAGGGTACCAAGGAGCTGTTGCGTCGGGGTAAGTCTTTCACTGTACACGTTACGAATGCTCGGCAAAAACTCTTCCACACGTTCGCGCAGAACTGTCGTCGTACGCGTCGCCTCTTTCATCCCCGGTCCAAAAACGCGAATGCTCCCAAGCCCATCCGCAGTCACGACTCGCCCTTTGGGGAACGTACGAGCAGGAGCCGGAACTTCTAAAGACGGCGATGGTGGAACAGGAGGAGGAACCGACTCAGGAGGAGAGGGGGAGGTTGGTGACGAGAGCGGAGGAGGAACAACGGCAGGAGGGTCAGTGGAGGAGCCACGAAACAACAGTTTTCCGCCAAGAAAACCGAACAACAGAAACATAACCGTGCCAAGCCGTAATCCCATCCGTCGCGTCATGCCAAGAAACGACCCTTTCTCAAGAGATGGAAAGGGGGAGGATGGCCCTGCCGACTCAAGTGTGGTGAGGGGAATAGGTGCTGGCCGCGCCGCAGACGTGACAGCAGCAGCGCGTTCTGGACGGAGGCGAGTGCCACAGAGACTACATACCGCTGCACCACGCACCAGTTCCTTACCACACGTCGGGCAACGAATCAGCTGATCGTCGGGCTTTTTTTCTTCATCAACTGGCGCACCACAAGAAAAGCACTCTTTCATCCCCGCCACTATCGGCTTTCCACATCGTACACAGGTACGGAGGGGAATCCTCATAATTGGTTCTTCAGCCATAGGTACCTCGTCGTTTCTCCCTCACACCCCCACCTACTGCCCCCACTCTTCGCTCCGTGGCACCTCTTTCTTCGGAACGGGTTTCTCAGCAACCGGCAACTCCGCGACTGGCTTCGGTGGGCTGGGATTCTCCACTGTCGGTTTCTCTCCCAGTGATCGTTTACTCACCTCTTGTTTTTTCACTGCTGGTTCTCTGACCAGCTTCTCTCGTACACTCGGTTTGTCGACAACTGGCTTTTCCACAACCGGTGGCTCGACCGCAGACTTGTCGCCGATCGGCTTTTCCACAACCGGTTTTTCTACAGCCAGCTTCTTGCGCGGGGTCGGCTTCTCTCCAGGAGGAGGCAAGGGTGCGGGACGAGCGACCGCTCGTCCACGATGCGCCAGACCAGTCTCAGCAATCCAGTCTACCGCTTTGATCGTACAGACCCGAAGCGCTTTTTGCATCGGTGTCGAGAGCGTCCCAGAAGGGGTCGAGAATTTTTCATCGAACAAACCACCGCGGGGCTGACTCAGCTCCTGGGGAGTTCCTTCAAGAACGGTAGTCTCAATGATCTTTCCAGTGGCAGCCTCAATGAGTCGCAGCTCGATGGAAATTCGATCCTGCTTCGCCACCGGCAAACTGGCAAAGGCCTTTGCCAAAGGCGTAGTTTTTCCTCCTTGCTTCACTCCCTTTCCACCCAACAGCGGGTCCGCGTCCAGACCTGCGCGCAGACTTGTCTGGCTCGGCTGATAGGCAGTGACAGACCCAGCAATCAGAAACTCCGCGCCCTCAAACGGACCGAGCTTTTGCAGGAGTTTGCGCTTGATTTCACCTGCAGGAGTGAAGTCCTGCGCGGTCAAGACTCGCTTCGCGCCACGCGGATCAAGAACGGCAAATTGTTCGGTCTGTTGGAGTCCCATCACTAGATGTTTCTTCAGATTGCTACCGAACGCCGCATCAACCAGGCCTCGTTTGCCACTTGTCTCCACTGCAAGCTTGTTGTCAAACTCGAAGATCACGACCTTTGCCCGTTCACCAACCCACGTCCGCTGCGGCGGTCGCGGCGCCTCGGTTGGTGCAACTTCGACAACTTTCGGTCGCGGTCGTGACACACACCCAGCGACCCATATTCCTTGCACAAGAAACAGCGCGAGGAGAACAGAGCACGGTTGTAGACGTTTCATAGCGCCTTTCTTCATAGCGTTTCTCTGCTGAGAAAGCCACCTCTTGTGATATAGTCGAGCGCTGCAGTACAGCAATCTCGCCCGCTACTACTCAGGGAAAGACAGTAACACCAAGCCCGTGACTAGCCTCATACAACGTCATGGGCCAAGGGTTAGCCCGTGGCAATCTACCTTTCGATAGAGGACCATGTCATCAGTTAAAACTCTAACTCTAGCTTTGGGTTTTTTTTCCTTTACCATGTTGCTGAAAAGCAAAAATATTACCCTTGACTTTTTTTTGCCAACAACGCTTTGATAGCGGGGGATCAGGACACCTTGAGAAAGGAGGATCTTCTCATGGTCGAATGGCTGCTGACATACTCCTTCCTAGGCGGAGAATCGTTCTCCTTCTACGCCTCCCAATTCCAATATGCCGTGCATAGAGTTCTCGATAATCAGGCGATCTTGTGGATATTGGTGATCTTGTTCATCGTGATGCTGCGGTGGCTGACCCGGCCAAGACGAAACGTCATATAGGGAACCTGCATGCGATGTGGATTCATCGCATGCTCGTCCTTCGACTTCCCCTGCGACTCCGCTTCGCTACGCTCAGGGTACGTTGAGCTTTTCGCAAAACCCTTCGAGTATGATAGAAGAGTCCTATTTCCATAAGAAGGTTGGGCTTTACTCCTGCCTTGGAAGGCACTATTTCTTCCTCCTTTGGGAGTATCAACCCGGACTACACCAGATGTACACAACGTATTTTGGTTTTCAAGAAGAACCGTTTAGTCTGACCCCCACTTCACGTCTGTTTTACTCGAACCCTGTGTATGACGCAGCGTACACGCAACTCATGCAAGGGATTCGTGAGCGCAAAGGCTTTTTAGTCCTCACCGGGGAAGTAGGAACCGGAAAAACGACCCTCGTCCGGCGGCTCATCGACCACCTGAAGGACGACGCCTCGGTACGGATCTCATTTTCCTATTACAGTACGCTGAGCTTTGAAGAACTCATTGGCTTTGCCTGCCGCGACCTCGGAGTCACACGCAAGGCTGTCGGGGAATTACAAGATTTCAGTGAGTTTCTGAAAGCGCGCTCAAGCTCCGGCGGAACCACCGCACTGGTGATCGATGAAGCGCAAGATATCGAAGAAGAGGTGCTTGAACACCTCTTTCGACTGTCCGACTCCCCTCATGTCAGCGCCCAACTGCTCCAGGTTATTCTGGTCGGACAACACCCGGAACTCGAGAAGAAACTTGCTCACTCTCGGTTTGATTCCCTTCGCCAAAAAGTACATTTTCGTTGTCAACTCGAACATCTCAAACCAGAAGAGGTCCAGGCTTTTATCTACCACCGCTTACGATTAGTGGGATATGAAGGCGAGGATCTGTTTAGCCCTGAGGTCATTGACCTCATCACCACATATTCTGGGGGCATTCCGCGGGTCGTGAACCTCATTTGTGACAATGCCCTACGCTTGATCAGTGACGCGTCACGGCGCATCGTTACGCCTGACGATATACAGGAAGTCATCACCACACTCCGTCTGCGCGGTCGTCAACACGGCGGTCACACTGATGAAGTCGCAGATCCAGTGGAGGGCACGCCATCGGAGATTCCTGTCTCCGTTGCACCTCTGCCTGAGCCTCCTGCCCCAGCAAGCAAGTGGCAATCGCTCGCGTGGGGAGGTGCAGGATTTCTCTTTGTCCTTCTTGGCTTCCTGCTCTTTACCATGCTCCAGGTGCCGCAACCGCCCCGCCCCACAGAGGTCGCACGTACGGTGAACGACCCGATTGGCGAGCGCCTCTCGCCTCCTGCTGCGATGCCTGTGACTGAGGTGTCACCAGCCCCCGTCCATCCAGCAACGGCATCACCCGCTGTGAATGACCCGCGAGTGCAACGAGGGCACACCATTGTCGATAGGCTCAAAGCCCGCTATCACAGCCTTCATCCCATAGCCTGGGGGTTAGCCACTGCGACCCCAGCCGTGGCGCTGATTATTCCAGAAGACGAATGGCGGCGCCTCTCCAAAGACGATCAGATCAACCTGACGATGTATTTAGAAAGCATTATCCCGACGGTACGCACGAACCCGGACCCCTATGTAGAAGAGTTTCGCACCAGCACGGTCTATGAACCGTTCCGGCATAAACTGACTACGCTCTGTTCAGATTGTTGGATTCTTGGGACTGGTCACGTATCGGGCGAAGGGAAAAAGGCGGTGTTTGATAAGATCATTGTCCAGGGGAACTCTCTCTGGGAGAACGCACCCAGTGAAGGGCGGGGCATGAATGCATTATCGTTCCGCACCGTAGCCAAAACCGACCAATAGTCGTGGGCAGCGGAACAGGCCAGTGACGGCTACACCATCAACACTGCCCCCAGTGCAAGCAAAACCTCAATGGTGAGCCGTCTCCACTTTCGCGGTGGTATGGGCGTAGCGCCATGTTCCTCTTGACGCGATACCACGGGAATAGCGTCATCGATCGAAGATGGTCCTGACTCAGGAATGTCCCGAAGACGCAACGCCGTCACCGCTTCCTCAACCATCTGAGCAGATACGGTTTCGCAGCGAGCATCACGTGCGAAGAGCAAAGCCTGATGACAAATGTGATCAATGAGGCGAGGAATTCCTTGCGACGCACGCGCAATATGCGACACCGCGTCAGCGTCAAAAAGATCTCGTCGTCCCCCACCCACTGCGTGTACGCGGTGAACAAGGTAGGCAGCAACCTCATCTTCCGTAAGCCCAGTCAATCGACATCGCAGCGCAACACGTTGAAAAATAGGGCGTAAGTCAGGCTCCGTGAGTCGTTGTTCAAGTGCGGGTTGACCAACAAGAACAATCTGTAAGAGCAGCTGGGTGCCAGTTTTGTCGACTGCGGCGAGCATCCGTAGCCCGCCAAGCACCTCATCGTTCAAGCGCTGCGCCTCGTCGATAAACAGCACGGCAGTACGACCGTTCCGCATGAGTGCGTGTAGGTGCGCACTGAGCATTCGCAGCTTTTCCACTCCGTCACTCTCGGTGCTGGACAATTCAAGGGCAGTACAGAGAAAGGACAATACGTCATCAATGGTTGCGTACAGAACGTTCGAGCCGTCAAGATAGACGCACGAACCTACGGCCTCCGCATCCTGCATGAGGCGCTGGACCAAGGTCGTTTTCCCAGTGCCGCGCTCCCCCGTGAGCAGGAAAAATCCCTTATGATCGTGAATACCGGAAAGCAACGTAGCATACGCCCGCTGATACACGGAATTGCTGAAGAATGTCGGAGATGCCATGGCAGTATCCGCGAATGGCTCTCCGCACAAAGCGAAATGTTCAGTGTATGAGGACAAGCGACCCCCTTCCCCTCAGCCCGCAACAGCAGTCGTACTGATGAACGCTCCCCCACAGGCCCCTTACATACGTCAGAAGTTCTGGCCGCGAGCACTTGCTTCGCGCGGTCCCGAGGCACGAAGCGAACGCTCAGTAACTGACGATAAGGGACACATCGGGACTCACCACGCGCTCACTGTGTCGCATTTTCAGCAAGTTTGCAATCGGTTCTTTTCTTTGTTTCCTCCGGGCTTTCCCTAGCAGAAGACTCTCAGCTAAGATGAAGGTTGTGGTTTGCGGTGTCTGGTTCCTTTTTACCCATGAAAGACTGCGATCGTGGCCGTACGGAGAGAGGTCCCATTTGAGAGAAAAAAATGAACCTCCAGAGATCTAGCTTCTATGCTCACGAAGTAGAAAATGGAACTAGAGAAGAGAACGATCATGTACACACACTATTTTGGTTTTCGCGAAGAACCTTTTAGCATCACTCCCGACCCACGCTTCTTCTATGCAAACCCCGGGCACGAAGAGGCATACGCCAGCGTCATCTACGGCATTCGTCAACGTAAAGGCTATATGTCGCTGATTGGCGAAGCGGGCACCGACAAAACGACATTGCTCCGCCGCATTGTCGCGGACCTTGAGAAAACGATTCGCGTCGCCTTTTACTACTACAACACCACGCTGACCTTCGACGAATTTCTCGATTTTATCTGCACGAGTTTTGGTCTACAGACGAAAGAGGGGCGAAAGCTAGAAAAGATCCAGGCGCTCGATAAATTTTTGCGTGAGCGGTTTGCCGAAGGCGGGACTGGCGTCCTCATTATCGATGAAGCACACCACTTAGCGGATGAAGTATTAGAGAACCTCCGCCTCTTATCGAACATTGAACTCGACAATCACAAACTGCTACAAATCGTCCTCGTCGGACAACCAGAACTGGAACAGAAACTCGATCGCCCCGAACTCCGACAACTGAAGCAGCGCATTGCCATTTCCTGCCGCTTGGGATGCCTCAAACCGCAGGCCATAGAACCCTTCATTCATCATCGTATGCAGACTGCTGGCTGCACGCGGTACGACGTATTTACCCCGCAGGCGATCCAACTCATCGCCGCACGTTCGGATGGTATTCCTCGTGTCATCAATACGATTTGTGACAACTCTCTCTCCGTCGCCTACCAGGCCTCGCAGCTCACCGTCTCCGAACAGATGGTCGAAAAGGTGACAGACAATCTCCGCTTAAAAGGCGCACTGCCGTCGCAAAAGGCCGCTCTCGATCAAGATGGCACCAAGAAGGCGCCCGTACTGCGCCTCGACGACGAACCGTGGGGCCGCCGCGCAACCCCGAATGCGTCAAATGGGGTACCAGAAATCTGGGTCGGGGAACGTCCCTGGGGCTGGACTCGCCAGTTGCATTGGGTTGGTATTGGCACAGTCGCGGCGTTGTCATTACTCTACCTCGGGAACAATGTGTTCTTCCCTGCACGCGCAGGCGACCCCCAAGCAAAAGCGGTGGGCGTCGTTGACACACGTTCGACACCTCCACCACAACCAGCCAGAACGATCGACCGACCAACACTCGCACCCCCGACATCGACGGAAACCGTCAATGTTGCGCAAACGACCAATGGGCCAGCATCAAGCTCGGCCCAGCCTCCGGTATCTTTACCAACGACGACCACGCATGAGCCGGTACAGCAAAAAGTGGTCAAGGCAGAACCAACTGTCCTGGCGTCTTTGACACAGGAACCCACCACCCTAACCACGGTTCCTAGCGAATCTGCGCCACCGCAGGCAGAACCTGCACCCGTCACTACTACTCCAGCTCCGGTGCCACCGACACCACAATCAGTAGCAACAGCGGTGAGCCCCACGCCGACGAGCGCCCAGCCCCCGACGCCAGCAGTGCTCCCAGACGCTTCCAGAATAGACAGCAACGGTCAGGCGGTGACAGTCACTCGTGGTGATGCGGTTTCAGAATTGGTCTTACGTGTCTATGGCAACTACAGTGCACTCGCGCTCGATCTGATTAAAGAGTTCAACCCGGACATTACCAATCTGGATCGTATTCTCATCGGTCAGCGCTTGGTACTGCCCTCACTCTCTCGCGACACGCTTATGCGTCAGCAGACCGATGGCACCTATAAGCTGATTCTTGGGACTTTTCCCACAGCCATCGCGGCAGAGAAAATGGCCCAATCTGTCCGCAGTTCGGGGTACAACGTCAGCCTGTCGAGGCGCCAGGTAACAGGGGCGCGGATTTTCTATCGCGTCGAGCTCGACAAACTGCCTGACGTTGCCACTATCGATCAGGCGTGGAAACTGGTGGCAGGAAATCAATCGTAGAGACCGAACGCATCAAGCTGAGGCAACACTCACGATCGACACCTGCTCGTACAGCACTTGCGCGATCAGTAAACGGTCGAATGGATCATTGTGGTGTGGGTAAAGTCCCGCTTGGACGTCGGCATACTCTACTGTCACAGGCAAAATGCTGACTCCCAGATCACGGATCGCCTGCGTCATCCACTGACGGTATGGAAACGAAAGGTCAAGCTTTTTCGTCCCGACCTTAATTGCCATTTCCCAGACGGTAGCTGCGCTTACTAACAAGAAGTTTGAGAGATCCTCCAAGACGATTTTGGCTTGTGACCCTAACAACGACGGATTGTCTACGGCCCAGAGGGAGGTGTGAGTATCGAGCAGTAACCTCACTCCATGTACTCCTTGAAATCCTCCAGTGGAGCATCAAAATCCGGTGCCATGTACAACACGGTCCCTTTGAGCGTTCCCAACTGCCGCTTCGGTTTGGAATCTGCAGTTGCGACCAACCTCGCCACCGGCCGATCATTCTCAGTAATGATAACTTCCTCATGCGGCTGCAGTCGATGAATCAAATCCACAAGCGAAGCTTTTGCTTCCTCTGATGAAAATCGGCGATTCCTTCATTGCCAGAAAATTCGACCAGGGCTTCGCCCTGGACCCACAGAAAATCAGAAAAAAGAATTCAGAACAGTCCAGCTACTGGGCGCAACGAAAACCGACAACGTCGTCGCGGCTGCCTGGCTCGTACCCGAGGCGGGCGGACGCGCGGGCGTGCTGCGGGCGAGAGTACCACGAACCCCCACGAACGACGCGGGCATTCTTCTTTTCGTCATACCAATCCGCCGCCCATTCCCACACATTGCCCACCATATCTAAAGCTCCATAGGGGGACTTCCCACCAAGAAAAGAGCCCACAGGTGCTGTTCCATAAAAACCATCATCATACCCTTCAGCAATTTTCCATGTTGGTTGATTCTTTTTCGCCGTCTCATCAGTAATATTCGCTGCCTTCCCTACCGCTTCGTACCCTATGTTTCCCCACGGATACTTGCGACCATCCGTCCCTCGCGCAGCCTTCTCCCATTCTGCTTCAGTTGGTAACCGCTTCTCCACTGACTCACAAAAGGCTTTCGCTTGATTCCACTCTACACAGTTGACTGGATGACTCTCACGGCCCGCCTTTCCCCAATTGCATGCCCAGGCAAATTCCGGCTGCTCTTTATTGTCCCAATACGGCATCGTTAACCCTTGACTCGAACATTTATTCGCATCCACACACTGGGCAAACTGCGCTACCGTCACTTCTGTCTGATCAATCAGGAATTCTGATAAGTTCAGTCGGCTTGTCGCCTCGTCACTATCACATTCTGTATCGACATCCTTATTACAGCCCATAAAAAACTCTCCGGCGGGTATACGAACCATACCGGCAGTGTTTCCTTGCTCCTCGTCCAGTTGCGTCGGGTCGATTTGCCAGTTCTTCAGCGTCGTCAAAATTACACCAATTTTCACTGCCTCTGCACGACTCGGAGGAACAATCGCTTTCACAATGCCAATGAGTCTTCCTTGTTCGTCAAACACTGGCCCGCCGGAATTTCCTTCATCAATGCTCTGGTTAGTAAACTCAAACAAGCGCGAATCAGTTGCATTGATATTCTGGAGGGTGTTCGCCAATGCCGCCAGTTGCCAATCCGCTCCTGCGGGATGACCAATAGCGGAGATGCGATCGCCAAGGTTCAGCCTCTCAACGTCTCCGCGCAAAAAACGCGGAAGCGCTTGCGGAATTTTCTTTTCAGCCGTTGGCTGCACGGTCAGGACCGCGAGGTCAAGTTTTGTATCAAACTGATAAACGTTCGCCGCAAATGGTACGTTCGCTTTCCCGGGAAATCGCACGGTTACAGCTTGCGCATCTTTGACGACGTGCCAAGCGGTAACGATCGTTGCAACTCCATCGGTATTGGCAAGAATAACCCCTGCACCAGTTTCTTTTGCAACGATCTTGACGACACCTTTTGTTAAGGACGAGTAATCAACATCAGCAAACGCGAAGAAACCAGGCAAGAAAACCTGGCAGATACAAACAAACGTAAAGATACTCCATCCGTGCCCACCACCTCTTCGCATTGCCTACGCTCCTGTTGGTATTATCTTCCAGCGTTCAAGAATCGCTACAACCGTCGTCACAAGGAATAGCATCACCGAAAGATACAGCACCAATGTCTCCTGATGATGCAGCCATGCCAGCACAGACGGGAGACGGCTTTGCATCGCCCCTTTCGTTCCCGTTCGCAGCTCTCCAACGCTACCAGCTACAGCGACCCGAAGGCCAGTGTCGAGAGATACAGGACGTAGGGTAACACTGCTCAGCTTCTTGAAAATAACGAAGTCTCTCGGTCGTACACCAATTTCCCTTCCTACTTCTTCAATCGCTATTTTTCCCTCGCCAATGATAGTCGATGCTTCTGTTCCATTTTCTTCGTCGAGTTGTTTCAGATCGAACGCATCGGCGATAGGAATAGGACTATCTGTTTCTTTCCACAAGATGCTTTCCGCCAAATCGAGTCCAAGTGTTACACCACCGGGAGCACTCTGGAAATGAACGATACGCCTGGAGTCGCTCCCCAAACGCCAGCGCGCGCCTGCGTATTCACGCCCATTCTTGTCCGTGATGGGACACTCGACACAAGAAAACTGGAGAGTTGGCGGAGTGACGACCTTACCGGTAACTGCATTGCGAGAAACATGGACATTGAGGGAATGTGGTTCTGCTTCCAGCCACGAAAACATCACTGTTGAGTGTGGTTGCAGGTCCAGACCGTTCAGACTCACCTCGCGTAAGGTCACCTGAGAGGATTCGCGATTAACCAGTCCAATAGTCACAGACTCTAAATGTCCGAGTGATCGCCACGGTCCAGCATCAGCGGTTTGCGCCTGCTGGACCTCTTGCACCTCAAGAGTGCCATCACCAAGCAGCACGCTATCCACCCCCGACAGAGTAAATGCCTTCGTATTGATACTCCTAAACAGATCTGACGGTATTGGCTCACCGATCACGAACGAGAGCTGACTCACCTTCAGGTCACCAGTGACGTAAACGCTTTTGGGCAGCAGGGCAAGAACAAGGAAAAGGACAGCAACAGCAGCAGCAAGAGCAGAGAGCCAACGAGCTTTTGTGAGTCGGTGCTGCGCAAGCGCACTTGACGCGCGCATTGATGAGGTTTGCTGGGAAGTGCGGGTTTCGCTTGAAGTACCACGATGAACTGCGGCTGTCTGAGGCTTGGCTTGTTGCTCGGTTAATTGTTTTTGGAGCAACGCGATCCGTGCATCCTCACAAGTACCAGTAGACTGCGCTCCTAACATGGCCAGACCGCGTACAAGCTCAGGAACAAGCGTATCAATGCCTTTGGCTGGAATATGAAAGGATGTTGCTGTCCCAATCGCCTGTCGCCATGCTGGTGCGCGTTGCTGGAACTGGTCATGGGTCACGTCGCACAAGATTGGCACGATGGGTTTTCCATTTTCGTGGGCTCGATCGACTTCTCGACTGATTTGGTGAGATGCGAGCGCGGCAGAGGAAATAAGCAGGATCACAGCTTGCGACTTCTCAATCGCCTCCCCAGTTTGCACAAGGTACGATGGGCCAGGTACGCTATCAATCTCGTAACACCAAGTCGAATACCCCGCAGCTTCAAGACCAAGCGCAATTTGCAGAGCTACTGCAGCATCTTCCTGCACGTGACTCAGAAAAATGTCGCTCATCTGAGTTGTCGTTCCCCGGTGTTCATGCGCGCTCGCACTCGTATGTTCGTACTCTTGAGAATAGCTCAGATTACGGCATGGGCTTGTGGTAGAAGGAGTATTCTTCTAACGGATTCTCGGCAGGCATGTCCGAGAATCCTTCAACCTTGACGCGCATCCATCCTTCACAAAGTCCACGAGCATCCAAATCAACGACAAACGGCAGCGAACCGCGTTTCTCTCCATCAGATCACGTCTCCGTCCGTACGAGCTTCCCAGTATCACATGTAGCAGTCTCACAGGTAGAGAGGGTATGCGTCACGCGGTGAAGAGTTCTGGCTGGTCGGAAATACAGCTTATAAGCCGTGACAGCTTTTGGGGAAGTATCAGTATAAATAATCGTTGGGGCAATTCGCGTTCCTGTCTTTTCCCCGATTCGGACGGTAACACCAAGCGTAGACAAAGGAATCCTTTTGGGACGCAAAAAATCTTTGGTTGGCCAAGTGAATTCATTCCATTGTTGAGACTCCCACTCCGTCTGCACCGCTTCCATCCAGTAAAGTCGCTGCGTTTTTCGTAATTGTCGGGCAGACAGAAAGGCTGACGAAGCATCACGTGGCAGGAAGAATTTCACTCGCAATGTAATATCGGGAGGTTCTCCTTCAGGAAGGAAAGCTGGAGAGGCAATGAAGGATAAAAGAACAAGACGAGGAGTCGCTACCGGAAACCCTTTTGTTCCCTCGTAACGGTTGTCAAATGTGTTCTTGCGTTTCCACTCTTCATCCTCTTGCGCAAAGACCACAACCACCAAGGCAAGAAAACCAACACATCCCCACGCGACTATTCTCTGCAGTTGTATGCTTCTGGTCATTCCCCATGTACCCCAATACCTCCCTACACTTATCACTCTCAGTCAGGGGTTTGCAAGGAAAAGTAAGCAGAAGAGAAACGGCCGTGACTTTATCCCAGCCTACATCTACAGCAATTTGCAATGGTCCTTAGCTCAGCTCCCAACATTCGACCCTCACCCTAGCCCTCTCCCTGGCAGGGAGAGGGGAGTACGAACGCAGACAGTCCTTATTCTCCGAGTAAATACAACTCCAAACTGCTCTAGTAGCAGCAAAAACGGCAGCAACCCTTAGGACTGCTACCGTTACAAGTTGCCGACATTCGTGGAATATAAAGTGGAGCTGATCGGGATCGAACCGACGACCTCTTGAATGCCATTCAAGCGCTCTCCCAGCTGAGCTACAGCCCCACACAGAGGAACGAAACAAGGGATAAGGAAAGTGGTGGGATGGTGCCACTTTCCGCTGAGACAGTCAACTCCTATTGCTTGAGGGGCGTCAGCGCTACAGCAAACGGACCATCCCCAACTTCGACCGATCCGATACGACTGTTTGTGAGCGTACTAATGACATCAACCAGTCGTTCGTTGCCGTTGCGCCCGAATACCGCAACAAACACCCGTTTCCCTTTTGCCGACACCACCACCCCGTCCGGTTCGGTAAAGGTGGGAATCGCGTTGATTTGCTTCTTGGTTTCGGTGTCAAAGGCGACCACAGAGAAATCGAGCACACTCGAAATATAGGCGCGCCTTCCATCGGGATCGAATGCCACCCGTATTGGTGAAAAACCTACCTTAATCGGCTCGCCAATCACTGTGTTCTGCGCGGTATCAACAATAGATATCGAGTCACCATCAAAATTGATCACGTACGCTTGCTTTCCATCGGGACTGACCGCAACGCCGCTGGGGCCTTCGCCAATCTTGTCGCTAATCGTCGTCACGACAGCGTTCGTCCCGGTATTAATGACCGAAACCGTATTGTCGGCATAATTGGATACATAGGCAAAATTGCCATCCGGTGTCAGCGCTACCTCTTGGGGCTCTTTTCCGACGTTCACGTTAGTCACAATTTGTCTTGTCGCCGCATCAAACACCGATACGGTATTGGCTTTGCCATTGACGATATACAATTTGGCATTGTCGGGAGTCACCACCACCGACTGCGGCCCTTTCCCCACTGGGACGGTCGCACTGACGGTGTTGTCAGCAACGTTAATGATCGAGAGCGTGTCACTTCCAGTATTGGTCACATAGGCCGTTGCGCCGTCTGGGCTGATGGCGATACTCCGCGGTGAACTGCCGACTTTGATGGTCTTCACAATGTCGTAGGTCGCCGTGTTGACCACGGAGACTGTGTTATCCAGGAGGTTTGTCACATATAGTTTCTGCCCGCCGGTGCACTCACGCGTATCAAAGGAGCACACTGGTGTACATTTGAGGTTACCACCAGTGAACCCCAGTGAGGTGCAACTCGCGCCATTCAATGATGGTCCCTCAGTACTTTCCGGCGCTCCGGGATCACATTCTTCCGTCGTAGGAGCAACGTTCCCGTCACCGCAGTTCGACAGCGTGACAAAACATTGGCAGGCTTCGTTCCAGGTAAAGTCAGCAGTCACTGTTCGTGTCGCCGCTGTCCCACTCCGGTCTCTCCCTTCTACCTTTAATTTCTCGACCCGAAGCGTCCGATTCGCCTGGACGAATACCTCAGCAACCGATGGGAGATCAATCCGATCGATAAACGAAAGGTCACCGAGCCGGACGACTGTCACCGGTAATGAGAACGTCTTCTTATCGTTGGTCGTTTGAATAACCACTTCCAAGGTCTTTGGTGGAGCAGCGAGATCATTTAAATTCACCTCAGTGGCAAACCCGCTGTTGCCCGCCTGAGGAAAATCTGTGTTCGCTGCTGCCACATCCGGACGCGGGGTACAGCACGGGATCGTTTGCTGTAGTTTCCCGTCCAGCTGGAGTTCAACCTTGGTCACGACAGAGCCACTCGTTGTCGAAAACGCCCACCCCGAAATCAGCGTCTTACCGGAGAGCGCGGAAAGCCCGAATACGGGATTTTCTAAATTGGCACGAACCGTATCTCCCTCTGCGGCGCGGGATTCTCGCTCTGGTGCAGTGAACGCTTGCAGCGGTCGGTTATCCGTATCATTGTCTGGTCTGGTTGGGTCCCTGGTATTCTCAGAGTCAATAATGCCCAGCGCTTGTCGATCAGGTTGCCATCCCAGGGTCAGCCTCACCTGGCGTGTCCGCGGGTCAGGAGTCGGTTCGACTGGTTTTTCAGTGACATCAACAAACGGCAGACGAATTTCCCGCCCTTCTTTATTGGGGTCTGAGGTCACTAAGTTGAGGTCGCTCAGCAACACGAACCCGCCCACGCGAATCACTGTCACTTCGTGATCGATAATCACGGGAGCCGAACCACGATCGTCAGTGATCTGTACCCCGATTTTATGAGAACCCGAAGTGAGTTCACTAAAAGTGACTACACGGGCAAATCCACTATTGACAGCTTGCGGAACGGAAGGATTCGCTGCCGCGACATCGCCGCGCTGGCCTGGCCAGGCAATGTCTCCCCCTGGCTCAACGATTTTCTCATCGACGCGAAGTTTGACTGTAATCTTTGCTTGCGGGTCGGTGGAAAACGCCCAGCCAGTCACCGCACCAATCCCGGTCACTTTCTGCTTAGTCGCGGGACTCTCTAACACTGCCCGAATCTCAGCAATAGCCAGGTGCGGTATTATCCACAGCAGAGCCACCAGGCCCCAGAAAAAACGACCATAGTAAACGAACAGCTTCATAAAGGTCCTGCTCGTGCTGTCTTCAGCACATGTTTAGTGCGCGCTCGTGTTCCCCTCGTGAACCGCGACAACCCGGATTGCTGCCGTGTTTGCCGCTTGCAGCAGCCGTGGTTTATCAAGCATGAGGGTTTTTCCGCTTTCCACAGCCAGCACCGCAGCATTCACTTCCTGCATCACGGCAATGGTTTCTGGTCCCACCGCCGGGACATCAAAGCGTAAGTCTTGTTGAGGTTTGCTGACTTTCACAATCACCGTCCCTGCCCCACCTAGGGTTCCACCACGACGGATCGTGGCATTGGTCCCTTCGACACCTTCCACCGCAAGTACAGTTCCACGCTTGACGACGACACTTTGGCCAATGTCCCAGCGACCAATTTCTTTGGCAACGGCGAAGCCGAAGCGAATATCTTCCCACTGCTGAGCATCTGGCTCCGCTGTCGTTAGCGTTCCAACGCATGGAACCAATGAGGACAAAAACCGGGTTGATTCCACAACCTCGATGCCTTCACTTTCTAGCTCTTGGGCAACACCACGGAGAATGACATCATCCTTGAGGCTCGACAGTCGACCAATAAACGCCATCCCTCGCCCATCGGGTTGGAAGTGAGCAAAGGCACCAGCTTTGCTAATCCCGCCAGCCATCACCACCTGCGTGACCCCAGCGTGATGAAATGTATCGAGCATCTTGCCGAGTTCTCCTACTTTTATCCAGGTCACGGTCGGCACCAGCGTAACAATCTCGTCTGGAGTTTCTCCTTCATGTGCCACAGCGACAATCTCGACACCCTCTGCTTGTGCGGCTTCAGTAAAGATGACGGGAAACCGTCCATTCCCAGCTATCAACCCTAGACGTGCCATAACTTCTCGCTGGTGGATCTACAACGCTTCTTCTCCACCTTCAGGATCAGCATTGCCACGCGGGCGACACACCCCGCGCTGCGATTCCGCAACAAACGCAGTGAGATGAGCAACAGCGACAGAAGCGCTGAATTCTTCCCGTAAGCGTAGAACAGCGTCTTTCAGTGGGAGCGCTTCGGCAAACAGCGTCCGATATGCTTTCTTCAGCGCAGAAATTTCCTCAGGCGCAAACCCGCGTCGCTTTAAGCCGATAAGATTGAGGCCGTTGAGGTGTGCACGATCTCCCGTGGCCACACAATAAGGAGGGACGTCTTGTGATACCATCGCACCACCCGCGAGCAGTGCCGACTCACCGATACGCGTAAATTGATGAATCGCCACCAGTCCGCCCACGGTGACATAGTCCTCAATTGCCACATGCCCCGCAAGCGTCGCCCCATTGGCAAGCACGGTGGAATTCCCAATTTGGCAGTCATGCGCCACATGGGAGTAGTTCATCAGCAGATTATGATTGCCGATGCGCGTCACCATCCCGCCACCTTCGGTCCCGAGGTGCAACGTGGCAAATTCACGAATGGCGTTATGATTGCCAATGATCAACTGGCTCTCTTCGCCGCGATATTTCTTGTCCTGCGGAATCGCGCCGATACTGGCAAACTGAAAAATCTGATTCTCGCGTCCAATGGTCGTCCGCCCTTCAATGACGACATGTGGGCCAACACGAGTTCCCGCACCTATCGTCACATACGGGCCAATGACCGTGTAGGGGCCAATCTCTACGCCGCTGCCAATCTGGGCTTCGGGTGCAACAACCGCAGAAGGATGGATAAACGAGGCCGTGTACGTCACGACCGCGCCTCCTGAGGGCGGTCGACCTCAAACACGACGGTAAACTCCAACTCAGCAGCGGTTTTTCCATCCACCTGCGCCGTCCCGCGCATTTTCCAAAAAGACCCTCGTCGGCGGACGGTTTCGACCTCTAGTCGCAACTGATCACCAGGAGTGACCTGCTGACGAAAACGGACACGGTCGAGTGACGTGAGCATGGCCAGGACACGATCGTGGTCGTCAACTTCTCCCGACGTCAAACGTGCGAGGATCCCTCCAGCCTGTACCACTGCCTCGCAGAGTAAGACTCCGGGCATAATGGGATAACCGGGAAAATGGCCAGTAAAGAATGGCTCGTTGATGGTGACATTTTTGATCGCGACAATCCGCTTCCCAGCCTCGATCTCCACTACGCGGTCGACCAAGAGAAACGGGTAGCGGTGGGGAAGCAGCGTTGCGACCTGGATACTATCCATACGTGTTAATTAGCTGCGGCCTTGGCAGGCGCAGGGCTCTGGGACACTTTCGTCCCTTTCTGGTTGTAGGCTTTGATAATTGTCTCGGTCAGGTCAATAGCTTTGGCACCATACAACACGACGGTGTTGTTTCCCTCAAGGATGACCGTGTAGCTTCCCTGTTCGCCAACGCTTTGTACCACCTCACGCAGCCCCTCAAGGATACGGCCAGTCAATTGACGGTCTTTGATCTGCAGTTCTTGTTGCATGTTTTTGTAGACACGCTCGAAGTCAGTGAGCTTATCGCGATAGTCTCGCTCAAGGGCATCGCGTTGTTCATCGTTCAGGAGGAGGCCCTTTTTCTCAAGTTCTTCTTTGAGCTTCTCTACTTCACTTTTTCGTTTTTCTAGCGTTTGCTCAGCTCTGTCTACTTCTGCTTTGAACTGCTCTTTGGCTTGCTTTCCAGCCTCTGAATCATTGAGCGCTTTCTGTAAATCGACATATCCGAGCTTGAGCTCTTCTGCCTGCACGTCGATCGGGGCAAACAGAAATACGCTTGAGAGGATCAACAAGGAAATACGGTTACACATGTTCGCTTCTCCCTTATGCGTTGATCCTCGTGCTGACGAAGATCAACAGTATCCGTCGATGAAGTTTTAACGTCTGAATACTTTGTGTTACTAGAATGGAGACATCCCACCATAGCCGCCACCAAAGTATCGCCCGCCACCATGTCCAATACCAAAGTTCCCGAAGGAGAAATGCAGCGTGCTCGTCCGTTCATCCCGTTTTGGGTTCAAGGCTTTACCCATTTCGATACGAATGGGCCCAAACGGAGAGCGCCAGCGAACACCCGCTCCCACCGAATAGCGGAGATCACTAAAGTCGATACCGTTTCTTTGGGTAAACGCGTTCCCCATATCCGCAAAGACAACTCCTTTGAGGTTGAGCTGCTGAACAATAGGGAAAGTGATTTCGTTGTTGAAAATCATCTGTTCACTGCCACCGATTGGTCGGCGGTACGTCCGTTTTCTCTGGGTTCCATCGGCTCTTGTCACAGTGACAATCACATCTTCACGTGGCCCAAGGCTACGTTCGCCAAAGCCGCGAATCGAATTGATTCCACCAGGAAAATAACGATCGAACAGTGGCATATCATCTTTCAAGATGCGTCGGCGTTGCGTGCCAATATGGCTCTCTTCAACGAAGTCGATATCACCGAGACCATAGCCAAAGAATCCACCAGTCATCCAGGTAAACTGGCCCCACCTGGGGCTATTATATACAGGTAGGAAATAGCGGGCCTCAAGCTCAGCCTTCTGATAGGTCACCCCACCACCAAAACCAGCGAAGCCCAGTGAGAGGCTATGATAGGAACCACCGGTCGGATCCATGAAATTGTTCAGGGTATTGCGCATCAGCGTCGGACTAATCAAACCGGTTGTTTTCGTACCACGCTCGGCACGAATTGCCGCCGGCGTGATCTGATCGAAATTCGAAATGCGCGCGCGTTCCCACTGGTAGTTGACGCCGAGGTAGACATCCTCAAGGCCATATCCGAACAATCGGGTATAGCCTAACGCACTGATAGGATAGGAGAGGCGAACTCCACCACCGGTCCCAGCCCGATCAAAGTCTTCAAAGGCAAATTGCCAATCAAAGAGACTGGCCCCAACGGAAAATCGCGTATCAAGAAAATAGGTATCGTAGAAACTGAGCATGGAGTTCTTGTAGCGCGTCCCAAGGCTCGCACCGAGCACGAGTTGCTGACCGCGACCAAACAGGTTGTTCTCCTGTATGCGAGCGGTCCCGATGATGCTGGTGGATGAATTAAATCCTGCGCCAACGCTAAAGGCACCGGTCTGTGCCTCTTTCACATCGACCAGGACGTTCAGCAGATCATTGCGCGGCCCACGCTGTGTTGCCACGTTCACATCTTCAAAAAACCCTAAACGCTGGACTCGCTCCTTGCTCATCTGTAAGCCAGAAGCGGAGAACAACCCTTGCTCTTCAATGCGGAGTTCGCGACGAATCACTTTGTCGCGCGTTTTGGTATTGCCAGCAATCTCAACACGATCGACATACACTTCGGGCCCTTTATCAACCCGATAATTGACATCCACCGTCTTCGTTTCTGGCCGGACGTTGGTTTCAGGCTCAACGTTGACGAAGGCAAATCCTTGATCACTAAAATAGCCCGTGAGACGGAAAACATCATCACGTAACATACTGGCTTTGAACATTTTCCCTTTCTCGAGGGCGATGCGCTGTTTTGCCCCATCTTCTCCACCTGGGACCTCGCCAACGAAGCCGATCTCACCGACCGAGAATTGTTCACCTTCATCAATACGAATCGTGACATACAGACCGTCTTCTTTACGTTCAACTTTCGGCTCACCGACGCGTACGTTGATATAGCCATTGTCGTAATAGAAGGCGGTCACGCGCTCGACATCGGTCTTGAGCGCGTCGTTATTGAGGACGCCCGTGTTCATGAAACGAGAAAGAAAGTTTCTTTTTCTCGTCTGAATAATTGCGCTGAGTTGCGTAGCGGAAAGCGCTTTGTTGCCTTCGAAGAGCAGATCTTTGATTTTGATGCGCTCGTTCTCAGTTACCGTAAAAGTAAGAATCACATCACCGGACTCTTGTTGCTCAGTGCGATAGGTGATGTCGGCATCCAGATGCCCTTTCTTCTCATACTCTTTCTTCACTTCTTCAACACCACGACGAATTCTGACAGGGTTGAGAATCGTCCGCGGATGTACTTTCAGCTTATTTTCGATTTCAGTCTTCGAGAGTGTCTTTTGCCCCTCAATACGTACCTCACGGAGCAGCGGGCGTTCGTTCACCGAGTAGGTGAGAACCGTACGTCCTTTGTCTTCTGTCACTTGCGCTTCCACATTTTTGAAGAAGCCCATATTGTAGATCGCCTTGATATCGCGATCGACTTGCTCCTCGTTCAAGGGCTCACCAATCATGCTTTTGATGTAGACGCGAATCGCCTCCTCCTCAACGCGGTCATTCCCCGAGACTTGAATCTGGCCAATCGACCGACCTGCAGGCGATGGGGCAGGATCAGCAGGGGAAGTCGGCGGAGGCGCCTGCTCAAGCTTCTGGGGTGAACCAGAGGGAGACGTTGCGTTAAGATTATCAGCCTGTGCTTGATTGAGAAAAAGCAGGAAGGCCGCACTTACCACCCAGATCGTGCGTATCATAATTCAGGGTACTTCTGTGAATACTTCTTTCACACGTGACGAGATTCCCGTAACAGAATCCCCATTCATTGTAAAGTCGCTAATCAGGACTTCTCCCCACATTAGGTTCGCTCCCCAATTCCGGCTACAGTGGACACGACAAACAATGACTCATCCCAGCCCCATATTTTGTCTCGTTAGGGAGCACAATTGCATGACCCAACAACGTCGTCACCCCTTGCCTCGGTTGCGTTATCTTGCGCCTCTCCTCGTTCAACTTGCCATAGGCCTTTCAGGTGGCTGGCTCTTATATCCGCAGCCAGGATATGCCGCTGTCATAGAAATCTTTCCACCAGCAACGTTCTCTTGTAACGAGCAGTTTGAAACTGTCGCGAATACGCTGAAGCCGGGGGACGAACTGGTGTTACGCGGAGGAACCTATTCCCAAGACTGCTACCGCGCCATCACGGTCAATGGCACAGCGACACAGCCCATCATCATTCGTGCAGCAACTGGAGAGAAGCCGGTAATCACCCGCTCGACCGCGGCGAGTCAACTCCAGAACAATATCGATATTGCCAACTCCTCATATCTGATCATCCGTGGATTGCGGTTTCGCGGCGGTGATGGTGGAGTCCGCCTCATCAGTAGCCACCATATCACGATCGAAGACTGCGAGATCTTTGAAACCTTGAATAACGGCCTTCGTGCCAATACCGGTAATGCGGACGGACTGATCTTCCGCCGCAATCACATTCATCATACTGGCTTGAACACTACTCGCGAGACCGAAGGCGAAGGGATCTACCTGGGATGCCACGATGGCTCCTGCCGCGTCACCAACAGCCTTATTGAAGGCAACTACATCCATCATCTGCGCGCCACGAGCAGCGGGGGGAACGACGGTATCGAAGTCAAAGTCGGTTCATCCGGCAATATCATCCGCGACAACGTGATCCATGACACAACCAGTGGCGTTCGCTATCCGTGCATTTTTGTCTATGGCGGCGGTACCTCGGCCAATATCGTCGAAGGGAACACGGTATGGAATTGCGGAGAAGGTATTTATGCGGTCTCTGATGCCATCGTGCGCAATAATATTGTCGTCAACTCTGATACGGGTATTGCGACATACCCTCACCAAGCAGTCGCGCAGATGCGCAACCTGACGATTGTCAATAACACAGTCTATGGAGGCTCTGCGTGTACGTTGTTACGTTGGGGCACGGTCAGCAACGGAATTCTCGCCAACAATGCCTTCTATTGTGCTGGCACCACAGCAGTCAGCGCGGTCGGCATCGGCGGTGCAGGACTCACAGTTCGTGCGAATTATCTCGACGGAAGCCTCAGTGGAGCAACAATCGACAACGTGCGGTTCTTTGCTGGTGGCACAGCCTCAGCAGCGTTTGTGAACCCTGGAGGGTTCGATTTCTGGCCGACGGCCAATTCGCCGTTACTCAACAAAGCTGAGGCAAGTGTGAGTCCGCCGACGGACTTTAATGCAAGGCCACGTACTACTCCGTCAGATGTTGGAGCCTATGAGCGAGATGGAAGCACCACAAACCCAGGCTGGCGAGTACTCGCGGGATTCAAGGCACCAGGAGTCCCGAGTTCTCTACCGGCTCCCCCTGCAGCTCCAACGCAACTCGTTGTGCGGTGAGCTGTATCCTCAATCTATCCGATGTAGTTGCTCTCACCGTCTGGCATAGTCGCCAACGTCTGCTGAAAAACACGGAGCGCCGCGGCGTCAAATAAAACGAACAGCATGTGCTGCAGCGAAGTCTGCGTGCTCAAGTGCTTGCGCACTTCTTCGAGCATGATAGTTGCGCAACGAGCGAGCGGAAATCCAGCGATCCCTGTGCCGACTGCCGGAAAGGCAATCGAGGTCAGTTGTTTCTCAGTCGCACGTTTCAGGCTGTTCATGGTCGCCGCCCGAAGGCTGTCTTCGCTCGTGAGGCCACCAAGATGCATGCTGGCGGCATGGATGACATAACGGGCTGTGAGATTGCCACCGTTCGTGAGCGCGGCTTCACCTAATGGGACTGGCCCATGCGCATCACATGCGTGCTGAATGGTGGGCCCGCCTTTGCGTCGGATGGCACCGGCTACTCCGGCACCAAGTTGCAACTCAGTGTTCGCCGCATTGACGATCGCATCAACGTCTGCGTCAGTAATATCGCCTTGGAGCAGACTGACGTGCGTCTTCCAGGTCATCCGCCACGTCTCCGGCTTTTGCTGACGGTTGCACGCACCAGTGTGGAACGTTTCGCACGCCACGCGGCCCGGCGTTCTTCTTGGGCACGTCGCGCCGCTTCGACGCGTTCTTGTCGAGCACGCTCAGCAGCAGCGATCCGTGCTTGTTCTTCATCCTGCCACGCCGAATAGCGTTGCTGGAACGTCGTGTACGTCCCTGAAGGCAGCCGCAGCTGATACCCACGAGGAATCGGCGAAGAACCCTCACGAATCGGACTCCCTAACGCCGGATTGAGGTTACGTATCTCGTCACTCTCTACACCAACAAATTCAGCCACCCGGCTGAGAGACAGTGGAGACTCAAGAGAAATCTCATCATATGCAAGCGGTGCATCCATCTCGAGAGCACCGAAGTGTTTCTTGTGATTGCGCTCGACATCGAGCGCCGCAAGAAACTCAGTATAGAAGTTCCGCGAGGCGAAGCCAAAGTTCTTGCCGCGATAGAGGCGGACAATATCACCGATATCACGCGACCCCACGGTATTGATCGCTGTGGCAACACCACCAGGCCCATGATTGTATGCGGTAATGGCTAATGGCCAAGCGCCAAGTCTCTCATAGTTCGACTTGAGGAAACGAGCAGCGGCTTCGGTCGCAATAAGTGGATCGCGACGTTCATCAATTGCGCTGCTGACCTGCATGTCATAGAGACGACCGGTTGAAGGCATAAACTGCCAGATTCCAGCCGCACCGACTTTTGAGGTTGCCTTCAGATTGAAGCTGGATTCCACGAGGGGAAGACGGGTTAACTCGACTGGCACTCCTTCGCGTTGGAAAATCTCTTCCATCGCCTTGAGATAGCGCCGGGAGTTCTGCACTCCCTCACGGAAACGTTCACGCACGCCAGTCTGAGTACGTAATCGATCCTCTCCAGCAGCAGCCCGGAAACGATCGACATCAGTATTCCCCTTAAAGAGATTCCAGATCTTCTTCTCTTCTGGGTCAAGATTGTCGCAGCTCTCCAGTCCGTCCACACAACCTTGCAACTTCGTCAGTACGGAACGAATCTGCGCCATTTCGAGCTTCGTTTGATCCTGCCGGATCTGGTTGACCGTCGCTTCGTCCAGTTCCTCATCGTCGCGCAGACGACGGAAATCCAGGACACGATAAATTTGCATGGTCTCGGTGTCGTGAATGACGACTTGATAGCGGGAATAGACCGCAAAGATCTTTTTCCAGAAATCAACTTGTGGACGAATGGACTTGGGAATTGGGAAATAGCTATGAGAGGGTTCTTTTTCCTCTCCTCGCGCGTACTCGACATTAAGAGCAAATGCCCATAAAACAACCAAAAAGACCCTACTTACCCAGGCTCCGGCTCTACTCATTATCCCTCCTGCGATGTCGACAGTCTCTGTCCCTCTGCACTACCCAAACCCACGCATCCGGGCGTCTTTCGAGCAAATATCGTCATTTTGCTAGAAGTCTATAGTTCCTGAGTAACAAAAGCTGGCAAACACTGCAACTCTTCAGCGGATTTCCTGAGGAAAAATCGGCGCCTTCACGCTTCTCTCACGACCATAAGTCGGCTATATGAAGGGACAGCAAAGGTTTTTGCTAGCAAAATCAAGGAGTATGAGGGTGACCTTTTCTCGCCATCACATAGTTCGCCCAACTATCCAGCGTATGCATGGGTATGTCCCAGGAGAGCAACCCCAGGACAAACGCTATATCAAGTTGAATTCAAATGAGAATCCGTACCCGGCCTCTCCTCGGGTGCTAGAAGCGTTGCAACACGCTATCGGCGAGGATCTCCGCTTGTATCCCGATCCGGTCGCCAATCGTTTGCGCGATAAGGCTGCCGAAGTCTACGGCTTGAAACGGGAGCAGATCCTCGTTGGCAACGGTTCGGATGATCTGCTGACGATGCTAATGCGGACCTGCGTCGGCCCTGGAGATCGTGTTGCTTATCCAGTCCCGACCTATAGTTTGTATGATGACCTGGTAACGATGCAGGACGGCGAGATTGTCCGCGTACCATTTGCCGATGATTTCTCCCTTCCTCCTCAACTTGCGAACGTTGACGCAAAGCTCACGATCCTGTGCCACCCCAATGCGCCGTCGGGAACGTTACCGACCCACGCTCAAGTTGAAGACCTCGCTCAGCGTGTCTCTGGCATTCTTGTCATCGATGAAGCCTATATCGACTTTGCTGAGGAAACCGCCTTACCGCTCGTTCACAAATATCCCCATGTAGTGATTCTGCGTACCTTCTCGAAGTCATTTTCGCTGGCCGGAATGCGTGTCGGCCTCGCCTTTGGCCACCCGGAATTCATGCAGCAATTACTCAAAGTCAAAGACTCGTACAACGTCAATCGCTTGAGTATCGTGGCAGCCACAGCCGCGCTTGAAGATTATCACTGGATGCAAAAGCACGTCGGGAAAATTCGTGCAACCCGAACCCGTCTCACCACCGAATTGCGCAAGCTAGGTTATCTGGTGTACGACTCACATACCAATTTTATCTTGGCGCGGAAAAAAGGGAGTAGTCAGGACCCAATCTATCGCGGCTTAAAGGATCAAGGCATTCTCGTTCGGTACTTCTCGGTTCCAGAATTAGCGGATTGTCTCCGCATCACGGTCGGCACTGACGAGGAGATCGATAAGCTGGTAGAAGCAATGGAAACATTAATGCAGAATGCATAATACCTAACCAGAAGCATAAAACGTCAAACGGAATTCGTAACTACCTCATCCTTACGCATAACGTTTGACACGCCACATGTCAGGAGTTCACCATGCGATTCTCACTTTTTCATTTGCCGAGTTTCTTTCCCGAATTTCACGCCAGCGAAGCGCAGTTTTATCAGGACATGTTGACCGAGACCACCCGTGCGGACGCACTCGGCTTCCATTCAGTGTGGTCAGCTGAACATCATTTCCATAATTATGGAGGTCACATTCCTTCGGTGCCGGTCCTCGGCTCGGCCATTGCCCAGCGCACCAAACAGATTCGCATTGGCTCGGGCATCTGCCTCATCCCATTACAAGACCCCGTGCGCGTCGCGGAAGAATACGCCATGCTCGATTGCCTCTCTGGCGGACGACTCGAATTTGGCATTGGTCGTGGTTTTCAGAAAATGGAATATGACGCGTTTGAACGGAATATGGGCGATAGCCGCACGCTGTTTGAAGAAGCGCACGACATCATCTTGAAAGCCTGGACCGAAGAGCGCTTTTCGTACGAGGGCAAGTTCCGCAAGATACACAATCTGCGCGTGGTCCCGAAACCGGTGCAAAAACTGCCGCCGATTTACGTGGCCTGTATCTTCACCGACGAATCCTTCCAGTGGACCGGCAAGATGGGCCACAATCTCATGACCGTCCCGTATGCTGCGGCGAACCCAGAATTCTTGAGGAGCAAGATCAATCTTTTTAACGACACCCGCAAAGCCCACGGTTACAAAACGCCAGCCGAGGTCCTCGGGGTCTATCACTTTTACTGTGGAGAGACTCCAGAGAAAGCCAAAGAAGAACCACGCGAAGCGATGATGCGGTATGTCAATTCGGTCGCTGATGCCAACCAAGAGTCCGCCTATTCCGATCAGTACACCATTTACCAAGACCTCAAAGGCGCCTTCAAAATGATGGACTTTGATAACTATCTGTATCCCAATCGCGTCATCTTTGGCGATCCCGACCAGTGTGTCGAGCGTATCAAACAAGTGCTCACCGTCGGCGTGACCAACGTGAGCTTGTTAGTAAATTTCGGTGGGCTCGGTCACGGCAAGATCCTGGCCTCGTTGGATCGATTTGCGAAGTATGTACTTCCTAAATTCCAATGAAAAATTCAAAATTAAAAATGAAGAATTGAGAAGATAAAAACAGAACCCTGCATATAGAGAGGCTGCCTTCAATTTTTAATTCTCCATTTTTAATTTTTCATTGCCGACTGAAAGGAGGCGTATCGTGAAGATTCAATACTCCAAAGGCACGGTTCCAAAACAAGCCCACGTCGCCATTCCCGAAGGGCTGTATGAAGAAGAACATGGCCGACAGGGATTTTTTGGCCCGGCGACGCAGTTCTATCACACCCATCCACCAACAGATTGGAAACGTATTGAAGGCCCCCTGCAGCCACGGGCGTTCAATACCTACGACCTCAAACCCAGTGACCTCGATGACCCGCGCGGCGAGCCCACGAAAGTGCTGTACAATAATGATGTTGCCCTCTCCATCTCACGTCGCACAGAGCCTATGCCGTTTTGTTTCCGCAATGGCGATGGTGATGAAGTCCACTTCATTCACAAGGGCCGTGGCGTACTGCAAAGCGACTTCGGACCGCTGTCCTATACAGACGGTGACTACATAGTCATCCCGAAAGGGACCAACTATCGCATCGTTCCCGAGACGCGCGACAACTTTTCTCTCGTCATGCAATCACGTGGGCCCATTCGTTTTCCCGAACGGTCTGGCGTTGGCCACTATGCACCGTTTGATTATGATGTCATCGAAACACCGGAACCTGGCGTGGTAACGGAACAGCGCCATGAGTGGGAACTGCGCGTGCGTCGGCGTGGTGAGTACACCTCGGTATTCTATGATTTCTGTCCGCTTGATGTCGTCGGCTGGAAAGGAACACACTCAGTGTTCAAACTGAATGTGAAAGATTTTCGTCCGCTCATGAGTGACGGCGTCCACCTGCCACCGAGCGCGCACGGCACGTTTGAGGCACCAGGATTTGTGATCTGTACTTTCGCCCCGCGACCGCTGGAAGGTGACCCCAAGGCGTTACGCGTGCCGTGGTACCACCGGAACATCGATTACGATGAGGTCTTCTTTGTGCACAGTGGCGAGTTTACCTTGAGCCGTCGCAGTGGCACGACGCCTTTCGGTGTGATGTCCCTGAACCCGCAAGGACTCCATCACGGCCCACAACCTGGCGTATGGGAAAACAGCGTCAAGAACTGGAAGAAAGATGCACGGTTAGAATTCGTAGCGATCAACCTCGACACCGAAGAACCACTGCTTATGACCCCTGAAGTACAAGGCATCGAGATTAAAGGGTACGCTGATTTGTGGGCAAAAAAATAAGGCAGACGCGCAACCTTGATGCGCCACGGCTAAATCGAACCAGGAAAGATTCGTACACCTGAGCTGTCACCCTGAGTGCAACGAAGGGTCTCGCAGAGAGATGCTTCGCTCCGCTCAGAATGACAGAAGCGAAACGTCTTAGCGTCAAGTGTACGAATGCTCTGTAGTCCAGTTTAGCTTGCTAGCCGTGCGGACCGCTCGCACTGCTGGCTTGTCCAGCAATGACACGGCCTCTCGCCTTTCTCCGATTCTCCGTGTCATCCTTCACCTACTGAATGCTGAATGCTGACTACTTTTTGGCGTTTTCATTCCAACACTCCCGCCGCGACTAACTCCGTAATCCGCTCTGCACTGTAACCAAGCAGCGTTTCCAGCACGTACTGGTTGTCACGCCCGATGGTCGCCGCACTTCCAGTGATATGTGCGGGAGTGCGCTACAGACGGAAGCGTGAACCTTCGACCGTCGTCGATTCGTACTTAGGATGCGCAAGCTGCACAAAATGTCCACGATGCTGGAGTTGAGGATCGTCGTACAATTCCTTCATCGAGCGTATAGCAGTGGCCGGAACACCGCGGCTTTGCAGTTGCTGTTCTAGCCGAAATGTATCCTTATCTTTTGTCCAGGCGCTGAGCAGCGCATCGAGTTCATCTTGCCTGGTCAATCGTGCCGTACGTGTGACAAAACGAGAGTCATTTGCTAATGCCGGTTGGCCCATCACCTCACACAACCATTGCCACTGTTCGTCAGTGGTCACAGCAATGGCAATCCAGCGATCGACCCCGGCAGCGGGATAGACCCCATGCGGTGCATGATTGATATCGCGATTGCCCGTACGCTGTTGAACACGATCGTTGACCGCCATATCGAGCAACGCAGGGCTAAGAAAATGCATCGAGGCTTCAGCTTGGGAGAGATCGATATGCTGGCCTAAGCCAGTGCGATCACGATATTCAAGTGCGGCTAAAATTGCCGCGGCATTAAACCACGGCGCAATGTAGTCGGTGTACGCACCGAACGGCCCAGCCGGAGGGCATCTGACCAGCCAGCGATGTTGGTGAAGCCAGCAATCGCTGCAGCCAGGTTGCCAAATCCTGCATATTGCGCCATCGGCCCAGTTTGTCCCATCAGACACCTGCTGAGCATGATGATGTTTGGCTTCACCTTACGCAACGACTCGTAATCAAAGCCCCACGCGCGCATGGCTTTCGGTGAGAACGACTCAGTGACAACATCAGCCCAACGCACCAGATCAAGCACCACAGCGCGAGCTTCTTCTTTCGACAGATCAAGGGTGAGCATGCGTTTGCCGACGTTCATGTTGAAGAACAAGCCGGAGTTTTCTGCTCCAGGTTTACCTTTAATGAACGGCCCCACTGTCCGTGTCGCATCGAAGCGGTGTGTCGATTCAACGCGGACCACCGTCGCGCCATAGTCGGCCAACATGCGTGTCGAGCCTGGCCCGGCAATCGCCCACATGAAATCAAGCACTTTGACATCTGCTAGAGGTTGGTTTGACATAGATTCCTCACACTATGACCAATGTAGGACACAGAACCTTCATACACTTACTGCGAGAACCGGACGGATATGTCATTCTGCGCGTTGCAAAGAATCTCTTCTCCTCGCTCCACCGAGGTTCTTCGTCGCTCCGCTCCTCAGAATGGCAGCTCCTAAAATTTGCGTCTTGATTGCTAGGCTTAGATCACCCCGCTATGCAGCAAGTCAGCGACCTGCTGCTCCGTAAATCCCAATTCACCACAATAGATCTCGCGGTTATGTTCACCAGTTGTTGGTGGGCGACGCCGATAGCGTAGCGGCGCGGCGCTAAACTTGGCAAACGGGCCCGGATACTTCACCGTCTGACCTAACTCTGGGTGTTCGAGGTCTTGCCAGTACTCACGGGCGGCAAGTTGTTTACTTTCTAACACCTCGGCGGTTGTTTGCACCGGCGCAATCAAGAGCGCTCGTTTAAGGGCTTCTTGTAAGAGTTCGTCTTTGGTTTTGCTCGCACTAAACCGTTCAACAATGCCGACAAGCCGATCATATTCTTTGAGTGCCTCTGGATCACCGAGAAAGATGGCGCCAAACGCGACCCAGTCTTTGTCCCGCGTCGCCTCGTCACAGAAGCCTTCTTCCCACACCCACTGCATCAGTCTCTTGGTGAAATGGCCTATCGCTGAGCCAAAGAGAAAACCAATCGAGACATAGCCATCCTTTGCAGGCCATACCAGGCGGACATTGACCGGTCCCATCTTGGCTCCCCCAGCCAGGCGCTGAAAGTCACGCTCTCCTAACGGTCCAGCTAACAAGCCCGACTGAGTTGCTTGTGCCACAGCCTGTTGCGCCGAGACGTCAACGTGTTGCCCGAGTCCCGAGCGGCGACGTTCGTGATGAGCAATCAGAGCCGCGGCTGCAGCTTGTCCACTCGCATGTAAGTAGGCTTGCGGGACACTCACACGGACTGGCGCACGATCTTCATCTCCGGTCAGCACGAGTGGTCCACCAGCAGCCAAAATCACCAAGTCACTATCCGCATACCCTACCTTCGGTCCGTCCTGTCCAAACGGCGTAATCGATACATACACCAGCGCTGGATTGATCTTGGCAAGGTCCTGATATCCACAGCCCCGTTGAGCCAGGATGCCGGGATTGTCTGATTCAATAACAAAGTGTGAAATTTTTGCCAGGCGTTGGACGATCGCTTGACCATCGGCATGTTCAAGGTTGAGCGTGATACTGCGTTTATTGCGATTAAAGGCCCACCAATACAGCGAACGGTCGGGATGGGGCACATCATGAAAAAATGGCGCGAGATGACGAGCCGGAGAACCACCAGGTGGCTCGATTTGTATGACATCAGCGCCAAGGTCACCGAGGATTTGGCCACACAACAGGCCACGTTCGGTTGTCAAATCAAGGACACGATAGGGGCTGAGCATAGGGTACCTTCCGGAGTCAGGCCACGAGCAAAAGACGCACCGGAAATGTCACCCTTTCGCTCTGCTGTGGCTCAGAATGACAATCTCCAGCGTCTTCTCTACTTCTCCATTTTTAAGGTTGCGGCAGCAGATTTTATTTCAACGGCGAAAAACTCGCAGGCGTCATGATCTTATTATACTGACTGACAATCATCGCTTGCGCTTTGGGGCGAAAGGCTTGCAGTTGTGGATCAGCGCCTTGGGCTTCACGCGCACGCGTCCGATGGGCAAGATCCTCATACGCCCAGATGTGCACGACCTCGTTGAGTGGCCCTACTTCGGTCGACCACCAACCGACGAGTTTGGAGTATTTACTAATCACCGGTAGTGCTTCTTTTTCGATCAGCGCTTGAAACTCCGGCACCTTTCCCGGCTGCAACGTATACACTCGCATTTCATACACCACGGCATGTCCCTCCTTTGGGTAGATGGTACGTACCTTTCGTTTCTAGTCGCACGTACGCCCTAGTGTCAATGACGACGGGGGTTGTACCCAATGCGGTTTCTATGGAGGGACACAGAAAGTGGGCCGGAATACGGGAAGCGGTTCCGGCCTACCCTGAGAACGTAATACATAACGCGTACCCTCCCCCCCCTCTTCCTTTAGAAGCTGTTGAAAAACCTTTCGACAAGCGCAGGGTTAACAGAAACAGAACTGAAAAAGATATGATACTGCGCGCGGGCACGAGTTGCGCTTTTTGCTCCGCGGCGAGGGCGAGTGTCATTCTGACCGGAGCACCGCGGAGTGAAGAATCTCTCAGCGGGAGCGGGGGAGAGATGCTTCGCTTTGCTCAGCATGACAAAACCGCACTTCCTACCCGCGCAGAGTAGAGATCCCCGGTTCGTGCTGAGCCTGTCGAAGCACGGTTCCGTTTTTTGCACTGGCTCTGCGGAATTGATCAACAGCTTCTTACGTTTTACGTGTGCGGGAACCGGGAACGGCCTCCGACCTGACCCCGGTCTACTGAAGGGTATTCCCGGAATCTGAACTGACCTTTGCTCTCGTTTTCGTCGAAGCGCGCGGAGCACGTTTGGGAGAGAGGAGTGTATGCAAGTACTGGAGCAAATCTGTTTCAGTCAACATACCAACCAATTGTGAGTCGGTAAGGATAGGCAGCCCACCAAATTTATTCACGAGAAACTGCTTGACGGCCTCACGCAGTTCCGTCTCAGGAGTCGCGGTCTTCACTTCTTTGGTCATCACATCACGAACCTGAATTCCTGCGAGCCACTGTTGTTTCTCTTTTGGCGAGGCCTGGGAACGCGAAGACAACGAGGCCCGGAGGAGATCACGCTGCGTGATCATGCCGACCAGTCGGTTCTCACTATCGACCACTGGCAAATGGCGCACCCATCCCACTGCCATCAGCTCTTCAGCGGTATCAAGGGTATCGGTATCGCGGAGGACCGCGACGTTTGGTTGCATCAGATCCTGCACTTTCACAGTCATTTTTCTCTTGTCGTTTGCCACCGGAACTCCGTATCTCACGTTAATCCAAATTATTCACCGATCGCTGAAACCGCGTAATCGTATTGGGGTCGGGGAACAATGGGACACCCGTATTCTCCTTGCCATTGTAGTCCAGTGTCGACAGCACGTAGCGCATACTCTCCAGTCGTGCTTTGCGTTTATTGTTCGCCTTGACAATGATCCACGGACTGAAGGTCGTGTGCGTTTTACTGAACATGACTTCTTCATAGCGGGTATATGCGTCCCAGAGGTCCTGGGCTCTCCCATCAATCGGACTCAGCTTCCATTGTTTGAGCGGATTCTGACGACGCGACGCGAAGCGCTGCACTTGTTCGTCTTTAGAAATAGAAAACCACAATTTGATCAGGAGGACACCATCTTCAAACAACATGTGCTCAAACTCTGGCACTTGGCGCATGAAACGTTCATATTGCTCTTGCGAGCAAAATCCATTCACTGGTTCTACAACCGCGCGATTGTACCAACTCCGATCGAAAAAGACGATTTCGCCACGATTCGGGAGCTGCTTAATATAGCGTTGAAAGTACCACTGTCCTTTTTCTTCTTCTGTGGGAACAGGAAGTGCGACGACACGCATTGCGCGCGGATTGCGGTGTTCTGAAAACCGGCGAATCGTTCCCCCCCTTCCCGCTGCGTCTCGCCCTTCGAAGATGATCGCCACTCGTTTCCTCTGTTCTTGTACCCAGCGCTGCATTTTCACGAACTCGATTTGCAGCTTTTCCAGTTCTCCTTCGTAATTGAGTATGCTTTTGATCTTGTTGACATCGACATCCTTCTCGCGAAGCATATCAAAGACCGGTCGTGGGGACTTCAGCTTCAGCAACGCCTGCGCTGAGATCAGTCCATCCTGAGGAACAGCCTGAGTGGCCTCCTCTACTTCCTCTTGCAGGAGAACTGAGTGTTGTTCGGCACTGTCTCTATCACTCCCCGTCATATCGTTCCGTTGAGCACTGCCGTTATGTCTGTCGTTGTCACGCTGTTGCATAAGAACCGCTCACTTTCCGCACGACTTGTCGTGCTTCCCACTCGCGAATTCGCAGACCCCTGCATTTCTGCCTTCACCGCTTGCCAAGTGCCTGCTTGCGCCGCGGACGTTTGCGTTGGTGAGGTTTACTCGCCAGGACATCAGCCAAGGTTGTTCGCATCAGCAAAGGCTCATGGACGTCCCGTACAACCTCAACCCACTGCGCATGCAATCGACACGGGTTACGGGACGCACAACGATCACTCCAGAGAACGCACCGCTCAAACAACTCTGGTCCCTCAATCGCCAACAAAACTGCTTTCAGTGAAATATGCTCCGGACGTTGCGCTAAGGCGTACCCACGGACCGCACCGCGGAACGACCGCACAATACCGTGACGAGCCAGTTTCTGAAAAATTTTGGCAAGAAAACTCTGGGGCAGCTGTTGAGCCGTCGCAATCTCAGTCAGGAGCAATACCGTACCAGCTGGTTGTTCCGCCAATGCAACCAGTCCATCAATCCCGTATCCACTTTCGCGGCTGAGTCTCACTCCAGTCTCCCAAAGGAGTAAAATTGTCCTTTGACTCTGAAAGGAGGATTACAAACTTTGCGCGACGCTGTCAAGCGCGACGCGGGCCAGTTTCTTTAATCAATAAGAACAGCAGTGCCGACAACGCGTAGCACACGCCACCGAAGGCAAAACCAGCGACGGGGGAGGCCTCGGCAAGGCGCGCACAGATCAGCGGACCAACAAACCCACCAAGGTATCCAGCAGTGACGGCTACCCCTAAGGCTGATCCTGCTAAGGCCGTTCCCACGCCAGCCATTTCCAATGGTACAACGAATGCGATCGGCGATGCCCCTGCAGCAAAGCCCCAAATTGCCGCAGCGACCCACAGTGGCGTGCCAACGAGGAACGCCCCAGCGATAATGAAAACCCCGGTGGTAAACATACAGGGTACATAAAATGCCTTCCGCAGCCCCACTCGATCAGACATCGTCGGCAAGACAAAAGCGCCGGCCACATAGACCCACATGACGATGGAGAGCACTACACCGGCAGCAGGAGCGGTCATCCCTTGCTCAGACACCAGATAGGTCGGAGCATAACCAATCAGTGCGATATACCCGCCCAAGAAGAGAAAGTAACAACCAGCGATGATCCAGACATCCCGCACGTGCAGAACCCGCTGTATCGACGCACCAATACCAACTCGCTCAGTGAGTTGCGCCGTCGCCACCACCCGATCCTTTACCGTCAGAAGCCACAGCACTCCCAGTGCAATGGTGACAACCCCCAAAATAGAAGTAAGCGAACGCCAGCCACCGACAGCCTCAACAATCAATGGCGTGAGGACTGTTGCCAGTCCTGCGCCAACGCCATATCCCGCTTGGGTGACACCGTTGGCGAGTCCGAACTCCCCTGGGGGAAACCACATGCCTAGCGCTTTGGGAACATTGGAGAATGTCACAGCAAGTGCCAGGCCGAACAGCAGCATCCAGAGGTACAGCGAACCGAAACTCGTCGCAGTTCCACGCAGCAACAAGAACAGTCCCATGAAGGTTGTACCTAATCCAACCGAAAGACGGATGCCAAACCGATCACCAAGGACCCCGCCGATGATGGCAAACAAAACAGTGCCGAGAGAAATGGCTGACCACAGGCTTCCCCAATCTGACATTTGCAGCCCGAGGTCTTGCAGGACTTGCTGCACTAACATCACGATATATGTCCAGCCCATACCAAAGGCCATGACAAAGATCAAAAACGCATTGGCCAGCACCCACCAACGATACGCAACAGGTTCAGTCCCCACGCTCAGCTCCTTTGCAGCAGAATAGCCCTCTGTCTTGGTCTTTTTCCGCGGCAAAGGCAAGGGAGCAGAGAGGAATTGCGTACGTACCGGCGCTATTTCTTGCTACCGACGTAGTGCGCATAATCTGCCGGTGTATCGATGTCGGCGAGAATACCGGGATCATCGAGCGGAATTTCACGAACACGAGTCGGATCTTTGCGTACGACCACTTTCGCCCCTTGGTCGAGCGGCGCGGCAAGAATTTCCCCATAGACCTGGCTGGAAAATAACACTGGGTGACCACGTTTGCCTTGGTATGAAGCAATGAGAATTGGTAGCGGCGCAGTACGAAACGAAGCGATGAGGGCTTGGACCGTGTCGGCCTCGATCATCGGGTGATCGACAAGATTGACGATTGCGGCCTCACTGTCAGGCGATAACGCACCGATACCAACCATCAGTGAAGAGAGCTGACCAAGTTGGTAGCGTGAATTCACGACCGTGCGAAGCTTGGGGTGCGGTGGCAATGCGTCACGGAGTTGATCAGCCCGGGCACCGAGAACGACGATGAGTTCATCAACACCGGCAGTGAGAAAGGCATGGCAAATGCGAGAAATGAAAGTCTGGCCTTGATAGTGCAGCAGCGCCTTGGCTGACCCCATGCGGCGGGATTCACCGGCGGCGAGGAGGATTGCGGAGATCATGTTGGAGATTCGTAGCCGAAAGCACCCTCACCCTAGCCCTCTCCCGCCAAGGGAGAGGGGAGAGAAAGAGCTGCCATCACCCCTCAAACTTCACCGCCCCACTGGGTCGCGCCTTAGCGGCGATAGAAATTGTCTCAAGTGGTCCATCACGACGAACGCGAATAACCTCTGCCGCAATTGCCACGGCAATCTCTGCTGGCGTCGCTGCCGCAATATCTAGTCCCATCGGTGTGTGCACCCGGCTGAGTTCTTCGGAACTGTAGCCTTGCTCAATGAGGCGTTCGAGGGTCGCTTTCGCGCGACGTTTACTACCGATCATGCCGAGATATGCTGGCTTCCGGCGAATCACAGCTTTCACCGAGGCTTCATCCCACACATGTCCACGCGTCACGACCACAACGAACGTATGCTCGTTGACCTCCAGACTATCGAGCGTCTCGACAAATGGTCCAACGCGAACATCTGTCGCACGAGGAAAACGATCCCGATTAGCAAAAGCGTGGCGATCATCAATCACAATCGTACGAAAACCAAGCATTTGCCCGATTTCACACAACGGCTGGGCAATATGGCCTGCGCCAACAATCACCAGAGTCTGTTGTCCAGGTTGGACATCGACAAACACGCGCGGCCAGTCCTTTCCGCGGGCAACGGCATCTTCGATCACCTCGCCCTGAGGCGAGACCGAGAACAGTTGCGGAGTACCAGCAGAAACTGAACTGCTAAATGTCTGTATCGTCACCGGATCAAGCTCTAAACTTGGAGTGAGTTTAGTGCCTTCGGCTCCCAGCGATAAGCAACTCTTAGCCCCAGCGGGAAGGCCAGTCACCGGATTGATCGCCGTCACTAGAGCGGTGGGGCGGCGTGCCCGTGTTGCTTCAGCCAAAGCATGTACGAGCTCCCGGTGCTCATCCGGTTTCCAGAGATCAAGTGCGACATCCATCAACCCACCACACACCTGAATCTCGTCTTGATCGAAGTCACCAGTAAGGTCAACTTCAACCACACGTGGCGGTTGGTTCTCATCAAACAGCGGGTAGGCGCGGCGCAAAACTTCACCCTCGCCACAGCCACCGCCAATGGTACCAAATGGCTGCCCTTCACGTGGCACGACCATTTTTGCACCAACTTCACGCGGGACAGAGCCACGGGTGCGAATGATTGTGGCTAGTACAAACGGTTTTCCCGCGGCAAGCAATTCTTCAGCACGATCCCAGAGGTTATCCATAACGTTATGACCCCAATATCTTCTGTTCGTTCTCAACGCTCCCAAATCCCTCCGCGCGAGGCGCGGCCCCCATTATCAAAGGGAGCTTCATCTCCCCTCTTTTGTCAAAGGAGGGAGAGGGAGGATTTCATTCACTGAGTCAAATTCTTGCCAAAAGCGAACGCTCACGCAATACGGGCTACTCTTCCATTAACAAACCTTCAATGAAGCGCAATTCAATCGTCATCGCATCAACAGTCAGTGCCTCATGCAGTTTTTCCAATGCGTGCTCTGCCAAGGTATGTAACGCCTGCGATTCTTGCGGTGACAGCTGGCAGTGGTCGGCAACAAATCTTTGGAAAGCGACTCGTTGGGTATCAAGCTGACTTCCACGCAGTTTTCTCTGTAACGTGTTGAGATCTCTGCGTCGCAGAGGTTTGATATCAACGTTCTGGGTAACGACCCAGCGTGCAAACATGGTGTTCCAGAGCACTGCGAGTGAGACCTGCTCGAATTCAGCCTCTTGGGGTAAGAGTTCAAGTTTAGCAAAAACCGAAAACCACACGGGAACCTGTGCAAGTAACGCTTCTACGCGCACAACATCGGTCAGCGAACGGAATGGTCGAAACAAAATCTCGCCAGGGGTTTCCAGGCCACGGAAAAACAGTGGCTGTCGACGTTGAGCCCCGGCCGTCGCTTCACGAAACGGCGAATCGACTAGTCCAACCCACGGTTCACCGATGCGATGCTGGAGATCACGTGCAACCTCACGCGCCTGCTGACCCAAGCGCAACGTCACGCTCCGCCCAATTTGAAAGAAAGGGCGCAGCATCGTTTCGTGTAAGAGGTATACGGCTTGCCGCTCATCTCCCTTGGCCAGATATTCTAACCCAATATTCAAGCAGTCGTGCGCAAGTTCTACACATCGTCGGACATCACTTACTTCACCAGGATCAGCTCCTTCAGCAATGACCACTTGATTCGTCAGTACTGCGAGATCATGGCTCAGTGCCTCGACCACATCCGGCGAAAGCTGATCTAAGGCACGGAGGAAAAATGAGTTCGCCACATCCAACAACATCAACGCATGGTCAGATGGGATCAGCGCTTCCCCCTCAGCAAAACGGAGCGGGTGCCCGCCAATACGAGGAAAGCGTTCACGACCAATCGACTCTGGCACAACAACACGGAAGAGCGCCTGCGCTTCTTCATAGTCTGGATACGCACGATCAGCGAGGCGTGCCGTGCGCCAACGAAATGCTCCTTCTTCTAAACTGCTGTCCAGTTCCATCAGGCAGTTTTCTAGAATGTAGGTGTACAGCCGGTAATCGAGCACTCGGATACGCTCTAACAAGAGGTGAAGGATCGGTTCTTCATCGCCCATGAAACGGAGCAAATACTGATCGTCAAAGGTGAAATAGAGACTCTGGTTAAAGTCCGGGTCTTCTTCGATGTCGGCTTTCCGCACAATCTCAAAGTGACGGCGAATGAGTAGCACAAGCAGTTCAACATCCGCACGCAACGCCCACTGAGCGAGTTTTCCACTGCCAGATTCGTCGAGCAACATCAGCCAGGTCAGCGTGCGTTGTTCGTCGAGATGATCTTTGCGCCAGCAGTCGAGATCCATCATGTCGCGTACTTGATCCGGGGAAGCCAGCGCGAGTAAGCCGACCGCATCGACCAAGCCAATCTCTTTAATCGTATAGAAGAGCATCTCCGGCGACAGCAACCGTACAAGATCAAGGCTATAGCGCGAGGATAAAATCAAATCTTGTCGCGTCTTGGCATCAACCTGACCAAGGCGCGCAACCTGATCGTGGAGAGCGAGGGAGGTGAAAACATCTTTGGTGATGACGTTCATAAAGCTCGTGGCAACACGCAGCACGTAATACGTAACCCGTGATGCGTGATACGTGTTACGTGATAGCAAGAAAATCAGGGCATACTTATCCTCTACGTTTCGCGTTCTCGTCCTTTTTCTCACTATAATGATCGATAAATGACAATGCTTGATCCCACCCGAGGAGCTCATTGAACACTTCGTTAAACGACAACATTTCGTGCCAATTCCCTTGAGTGCTCCCGGTCTCGCGCAGGGACTTCAGCACCTTTTTCATCTGATAGGTCGCCGCCAATATCGACGTGACTGGATAGATGGCGACACGAAACCCCAGTTCAAGCAAATCTTGTGCGGGCAAGAATGGCGTCTTTCCCCCTTCGACCATATTCACAACGAGTGGCGTCTTTGAGAAGCGCTGACAAATCTTTTCCATTTGTTTGACGGTTTCAAACGCTTCGAAAAAGAGCATGTCGGCACCAGCCTCACGATAGGCTTCTCCTCGCGCGATCGCATCATCGACCCCATGCACCGCAATGGCATCAATGCGCGCAATGATCACCGTATCCGACTGCGTGCGATTGTCTGTCGCCGCACGAATCTTTGCGGCATGTTCTTTCGCCGAGACCAACACCTTGCCACCCAGGTGACCGCAGCGACGCGGGGAGTCTTGGTCTTCAATATGCAATCCTGCAACCCCACTGCGCTCATATTCTTGCACCATATGGACAACATTCAGGACCGAGCCAAAACCAGCTTCAGCGTCAGCAATCACGGGCACACTCACGGCGCGACACACACCTTTGAGTTGGATCACCATCTCAGTGAGGCTCCGCAGACCAAAGTCAGGATAGCCGAGCACCCCAGCCGACACCCCCCCTGAGTAGTACACTAGTGGGAACCCGGCTTCTTCTACTAAGCGGGCTGAGATGACATCATACGCCCCTGCAGCCATCAGCAACCGGTCTTCAGATAACATCGCCCGTAACGATTGTGCCTGCGTCATACAAATACCTGTTTCCTCCCCATCCTCCACCGTCGATTGACAGATGAACGAACTTCTGAATTAGATGCGAAAATTTCTTGTTGTGATGCGCAGCTTAGCAAGGTGGAACTCATCGACACAACGCCCCCTCGTACTTTGACGCCACGTCTGGTGCTCCTTCTGGCCAGCTTGAGCGCTCTGTTATCGTCTCTCGATTCTTCGGTCAACATCGCATTCCCAGCCATCGCTGCAGCCTTTTCTCTTGATGTACCGTCCATGCAGTGGATTGTCATTAGTTATGTCCTGACCTACGCCAGCTTATTGCTCGGCTGTGGGCGACTTGCGGATCTCTGGGGTCATCAACGCCTGCTCACGTGGGGCCTCGTTCTGAGCGCGCTTGCCTTTTTGCTGTGCGGTATTGCGCCGACTTTTTCGCTCTTTCTAGCCGCCCGTGTCCTGCAGGGAGTTGGTATCGCGCTGGTACTGGCCGCTGCACCAGCGCTCGTAACCCTGACAACCCCAGCAGAAACCCGAGGACAGGCGCTTGGCATTTTTCAGATGAGTGCGGCGGTAGGTTTTGCGTTAGGCCCCTTACTCGGTGGGATACTCGTCGATACTTTCGGCTGGCGCGCAGTGTACCTCTTTCGCCTACTGCCAGCTATTCTCTTAGCAGCTCTCGCGTTTAGCCGCATTGCTCTTCAACCAATACGTCAAGACAGCCAACCGTTTGACTGGATAGGAGCAATGACTCTGGCTGGCAGTGTTGCGGGATTCCTCCTGGCAATCAGTCGCGGACGTGATCTCGGTTGGCTCTCTCCGCTCGTCGTCACAGTGTTCATCGGTGCGGCCTTATGTCTGGTCGTATTCCTCCTCTTTGAGGCACGAACACCTGCACCCGTGGTCGATCTCAAGCTGTTTCGTCGTCCCGCATTCGTCGTCGCCAACGTGCTCAATGTCTTGGCCAACTGCTCAATGTTCGCAATCTGGTTGTTAGTTCCCTATTACATCGTCAATGGGTTGGGGTACACCGCTAAGAGTGGAGGGTTGTTACTCACTATGAGTCCAGCGGCAACGGCACTTGTTGCACCATTGGCAGGAAAACTGTCAGACCGCTTGGGTACCGCACGGCTAAGTAGTCTCGGCTTAGGTGTAGAAGCACTTGGGTTGTGGAGTATTGCCCAGCTTGATGCCAATTCGCATACGCTGATGGTCGTCGTCGCCTTAGGACTCGTAGGGATTGGTCTCGGTCTTTTTCAAGCTCCGAACATGAATTTCGTCATGGGCGCCATTCCCCGCGAACAGCAAGGGGTGGCTGGAAGTATGACGCAAATGATGCGCACGCTGGGAGTGGTCCTCGGTGTCACCGGCGCGAGTATGATGTTTGCCAGTCGTCGGGCGTTCCATGCTGAGCAGCTGCGTCTGCCCACACTCGACAACGCACAGAGTTTCATACCCGCATTTCAAGACGTTTTTCTTCTTGCCGCCTTTGTCTGTGCGATCGCTGTGGTTCTTTCCTTACTGCGCTTAAAGTCACCTCGGGTGGTAACGATAATATAGGCAAGGAAAAACCGGACTCCTCTTCCATCACTTCTTCTTCCGACGTTTTGCCTTTCGGTTACACGCGCTGTGCCATTTTACAAGGTACAGGGCGAGTTGCTGTCATCATTACTTTACCTAAGGGATTGTTCTCAGAGCGATGGAATCTCATACAGAAGCTCGTGATACTTTTGTTCTCGCGGAGCAAGTGCGGATTCTCTATTCGAACGTCAAGACCACAACTGTCCCCATTCCGCTCACTTCACTTGCCCTGACAGCGTTGGTCTGGAAGGAACTTTCACATAGATCCCTCCTCATATGGCTTGCGGTCATGCTTCTTAGCACCTCGATACGCCTCGTACTAATCCGTGCGTATGACCTTTCCCCATCCCGCTACACGGCAGAGCAATGGAGCAACTGGCAGGTCGCTGTCACCGTGCTCCTCAGCGGAGGATGGGCATGGATTCCTATTGGTATGCTCCCTTCCCTCTCTCACGACAATCAGTTCTGTTGTACCTTTGTCCTCGTAGGAATGATCTCATCTTCTACGGCTGCGCTATCGGTTATACGACGAGTGTTCGTCATCTATACACTTCCGACAGTGAGTACGCTGAGTGGCGCAGTATACGCAGGCGGAGGAGCCGATACGAAACAAGGCTAGAGGCTAGAGGCTGCAGGCCACAGGCAAAGACAAAAGTAACGCGCCGTAGCCTAAGGCATGGGCAAGAATTAAGTTACCGATTAAGAGCGAGGAAGAAGCGTATAGTTCCAATCGCCATGAAACTTACCGGGTTTGATATTGAGCGCTTGAAACTCATCGTCGGAGACCTGTAGGCCTTTGGGATAATCGTTGGCGTCCAAGGT
>Ga0194131_10001116_pt1 | contig 46425 bp, 38 predicted proteins | sample TA2KigO120mmetaG_FD_148631 | JGI IMG/M metagenome (GOLD analysis project Ga0194131, IMG submission 148631) | Freshwater microbial communities from Lake Tanganyika, Tanzania - TA2015053 Kigoma Offshore 120m | ecosystem: Environmental > Aquatic > Freshwater > Lake | place: Tanzania: Lake...
ACCACGGCGATGCGGGCCTTCGCCACCCGCCTCCGCGAGCGTGGCCTAGTGGCCGTGCACGCCACGCTCGAGACCAGCCAGGGTTTCACGGAGGTGAGCGCCGCCGAGCCGCAGTGGATCCAGGCGCTCACCCACGCGGCCGCCCTCGTGCTCCCCGCGCCCCAGTGTCCAGGGTAGGCTCCCGCCGTCGCGACGGCACTGTAGCTCGCGTCGCCCCCCCCCCCGCATAGTCCGATCGCGTAATCCACATGACCGTCCGGCGAGTTGCCACGGGCGAGGCAGGTCGCGACCAGGGCTGTTGTAGAGTTGCGACTATTTGTATTTCTAGCCGGTCGTCTGCCGGGCGCGCCGGGGCTCAGCCCAGCTCGTCCCAGAGCCGCCCGATGGCCAGTGCATGGATTCGATCCGCCAGGGGGAAACTTCGGGTGCCCGCGTGGACGACGAACAACTTGTCGAGCTCCAGGTCGGCCAGGGCCACGTGCATCGACCTCGTGGTGGAGGGACTCTCGGTGCGCTTGAACTCGAAGCCCAGCCGGCGCCCGCCCACTTCCACGTAGAGGTCGAGCTCCGCGCCCCCGTGCGTGCCCCAGAACCAGCATTGATCGCCGGGCACGCCCAGGCGCTCGACCACCTGGGCTAGCGCAAAGCCCTCCCAGGACGAGCCCAGCCCCGGGTGGCTCTCCACCGAGCGGGCGTCACCCATTCCGAGGAGCGCGTGCAAGACCCCGGAGTCCGCAACGTAGACCTTTGGCGCTTTCACCTGGCGCTTCCCCACGTTTGCGTGCCAGGGCGGGAGCACGCGCAGGAGGAGCGCGCCGGCGAGCAGGTCGACGAACTCGCGCACCCGGTGGTCGCTCATCCCGAAGGCGCGGGCCAGGTCGCTGGCGTTGAGCACGCGCCCGTGGGCGTGCGCCAGCATCGTCCAGAACCGTCGTGCCGCCGGGGGTGGCAGCTTGAGCCCGAGGGCGGGCAGGTCGCGACTGAGCAGGTTCCTGATGTAGTGCTCCCGCCACTGCGACGATTCCTGCTCCGAGGCGGCCAGGACGCTGGGAGGCAGGCCGCCCCGGACGTGTAGCAGCGGCGCGTCGGCGATCTCGTCGAGCGCGAAGCCGGGCACCTCGTGCCACGCGATGCGGCCGGCCAGCGAGTCCGCGCCGTGGCGGAGGAACTCGGGCGACGCGCTGCCGAGGAGCAGGAACCGGGCGGGGCGGCCGGGGCGATCGGCCAGGACACGGAGGAGCGGGAACAGTCCGGGCTGGTGCTGCACCTCGTCGATGACCACCAGTCCTCGGAGGTGCCGGAGGGCCAGCCCCGGCTCGGCGAGGAGACCGGCATCGGCGGGGTCTTCCAGGTCGAAGAAGTGAGTGCCCTCGACCTCGGTGGCGATCGCGCGTGCAAGTGTGCTTTTTCCTGCCTGGCGCGGGCCGAGCACGCCCACCACGGGGAAGGCCTCCAGGAGCTTGCGAATGCTCTCGACGTGCCGCCGGCGGGTGATCATCCGTGAAGTTTATGAAACCCATGTCGAGATTTCAAGGAAGTTACCCCGCCACCCACCTGGATACCCCGCCCCGTGCGCGGCTACACCCTCCTCGACACGGCACGTACCCCCGACGGGGTGGAGCTGAGCCTGTGCGAGCGCGGCCCCGAGCTCGTGATCCGGGCCCACGGCATCGACCTGATGTCGAACCGGATGCACGGGTCGGAGGCCCAGATGGCGGCGCTGGCCCGGTGCCCGCGCGAGGGCGCCCGGGTGCTCGTGGGCGGCCTCGGCATGGGCTACACCGCCCGCGCGGCGCTCGACCTGTTGCCCGCGGGCGGATCGGTGACGGTGTGCGAGCTGGTGCCCGCGGTGGTGGACTGGAATCGCGTCCGCCTCGGCCACCTCGCGGGCCACCCGCTGCGCGACCCTCGCCTCTCGCTGGTGGTGGGCGACGTGGCCGCGCTGTTGCGTGACACCCCGGGCGCATGGGACAGCATCCTGCTCGATGTCGACAACGGTCCCCGGGCCTTCACCGAGGAGGCCAACGCGAAGCTGTACGCCAGCGGCGGCCTGGGTGTCACGCTGCGCGCGTTGCGCGGGGGCGGCGCCGTGGCGTACTGGTCGGCCTTCGAGGATCGCGAGTTCGCGCGGCGGCTGGCGAGGGCTGGATTCCGCGCGGAGGAACACAAGGTGCGGGCGCGCGGCGTGAACCGCGGGCCGTGGCACTGGGTTTACGTGGGGCGGGGGTAGGCCCCCCCTACTCGGCGTCCCGGCAGCACCGAAACCCGGTCGAGTAGTCATGGTAGCTCGTGTCGTGCGCCGAGGTGGTGTAGTCGCACCCGGCGCCGTTGATCACCGCGTCGGCGTAGAAGCCGCCCTTGAAAGTGCCGTTGGGAACGGCAATCCACTCGTGCAGGTTGCCGTGCAGGTCGTACACGCCCTCGGGCGTGACACAACCCTCGAACTCCCCCGTTTCTGACACCGTGCCGGGCTGCTGGTTGATGCCGGGATCGTTCATGTGCTCGGTGTCCCACACGCCGTCGCTGGTGCCGAAGTAGTCCACCACCGGGTGCGAGCCGCCGTAGGTGTCGTTGCAGGCGTAGAGGTCGTAGGTGTTCCCGTAGGGGTAGGTGCGCCCCTCGGTGCCCGCGCAGGCGAGCATCCACTCGTCAAGCGTACACAGGCGCTTGCCCGCCGCCTCGCAGGCCGCGCCCGCCACCTCGCCCGAGATGTAGGCCTGGGGAACCACGCCGCCCTCGGAGGTGGCGGTGCCGTCGCTCGGCACCTCGTAGGGGCTCCAGCCCTCGAGGGTGGCCTCCCAGCGGTCGACGCACAGCTCGCGCCCCACCTGCGCCATCTCGGGCGGGCACGGGCCCTCGGGGGCGGTGTCCGCGGTGTCGTCCACCTCGGCGCTGTCCCGCCGTCCCGGGCGGCTCTTGAGATCCTCGCCCGCGTCGGGCTCGACGCATGCGAGGAGGAGGAGCAACATCACACCAGGAAATACCTCGGCGCCACCTCGACCACTCGCGTGGTGGCCACGCCGCCCTTCTGCGCGATCACCGCGTGGGCCCCGTGGACCACGTCTTCCCAGGTGAGCACCACCGCCTCTTCCAGCGACAGGTTCTGCGCGATGCCCGGCACGTACTTCTGTCCCAGCGCCCGCGCCGGGAGACCGGGGAAGTGCTCGGTGCAGTCGCCCTCGATCTGGCGAACAAAGCCGCCAAAGGTACGATCTTCGGCTGCGACCAGCAACCGTCCGGTGCGACCGACACTCTGGTACACCAGTTCCATGTCCGGGGGGACGAGCGTGCGCAGGTCGATGATCTCCAGCTCGATGCCCTCCGCCGCGAGCTTCTGCGCCGCCGCCATGCACGTCCACACCGCGCGACCCCAGGCCACCACGGTGACATCGCGCCCGGGACGGCGGATCACGCCCTTGCCGAGCGGCACGGCCAACTCGGGGGAAATGTCGGGGATCTCGCCGCGCATGATCGACTTCTTCAGCGCAGTGATCGCCTCGGGATCGGTGGGCTCGCCGGGGAAGGCGGGGCCCAGGGCCTGGCGGTACATCCACTTCGGTTCCAGGCACACCACGGGGCCGCGGAAACGCGCGGCGCTCATCAGCAGGCCGTACACGTCCCACGAGGTGGACGGCATGATGATCGTGAGCCCGGGGATGGGCGTGAAGTAGCCGTCGATGCTCATCGAGTGGTACACCGCGCCGCCGCCGAAGGGGTCGACCGGGGTGCGCATGATGGTGGCGAAGTTCGTGCGGCCGTTGGTGCACCAGTACAGGTTGCCCATGTGCACGAGCCAGTGGAAGGCGTTGAGCGTGTAGTCGCCGAACTGGATCTCGGGCAGCACCACCAGATCGTCGTGCAGGCCCGCGCCGCAGCCGGTGCCGAGGATCAGCGGCTCGTTCAGCGGCGCGTCGATGATCTTGTCGGGGAAGGCCTTCTTGAGGCCGGCGGTGGCGGTCATCACCCCGCCGAGGCGGCCCACGTCTTGCCCCCAGAGCACCCCCCGGTGGTGGGCGATGATGTTCTTGATCGCGGCGCGGATGGCGCCGGCGTAGGTGATGTTCGTCTGCCCCGACGACGCCGGCTCGGCCACCACCGGGAAGGGCGCGCGGATGTGCTCGAACACGCTCTCCGGCGGCGGCTCGGGCTCGCCGCGCACCTGGTCGAGGATGCTGCGCACCTCCTCGTCTTGCCGCGCCATCACGTTGCCAAGCTCGTGGTGGGCGAAGAAGTCGCGACCCTCGCCTTGCACGCGCTTGAGCACGTCGCGGTCTTCCAGCACGCCGCGCGCCACCAGCTCCTGCCCGAGCTTGATGATGGGGTCGGATTGCTTGAGGTCGTAGGTGACGTCGGCCGCCGAGCTATGGCCGTTGAACCTAGGTAAGCTGTGCACGTGCATGAACACCGGCTTGCCCGTTTCCACGATGAAGCGGGCCGCCCGGTAGGTCTTCTCGAACACGTCGTCGAAGTCGCGGCCGTCGGCGCTCACGAAGTGCATGCCGAAGCTCGCAGCGTACACGCCGAAGTCCTGAATGCCGCGGCCTTCTTCCGGGGTGGTGCTGATCGCCACCCGGTTATCGGTCACGAGCAACAACGTGGGTAGTTCCCAGACCGCCGCCGCGTTCATCGCGTCGTGCAGGTCGCCCTCGGCGCTGGTGCCGTCGCCGATGATCGCCATCGACAGGGAGCCCTCGACGCCCTTGACCTTGAAGCCCTTGGCGTAGCCGGCCGCCTTGCCGAGTTGCATGCCCACCGGAGACTGCACCGGGAGAATGCCGAACTCCCGCATGTCGAGGTGGTAGACCATCTGCCGGCCGCGGGACATCTTGTCGGTGTCCTTGCTGAACTGCTGCCGCAACAGGTCGAGGGTGAACTCGCGGTAGCCGGCGAGGCGCACCCACATCGAGACGAGCGCCCCGGAGCGGTAGTGGGGGACGATCCCGAACTTGGCGCGGTCGCAGGCCTTGTGCAGCGCGAGCGCCGTCGCCACGCCATGCACCTCCTCGCCCGGCCCCCAGATGGCGAACTTCACCTCGCCGCGGCTCACGAGGCGCACGATGTGCTCCTCGGTGCTGCGGCTGCGGGTAGCCACCTCGTAGGCCAGCCGCAGATCCTCGGCGGAGGGGACGGGGGTGTCCGCGTAGGCGGGGATCTCGAGGACGGCCATCCAGCGCTCCGGGAGGGGCAGGCGCTAACACCCCCTCAGGTACCGCGCGCCGCCTACAGAGGGAGAGCCGACCCGTTGAGAAGCCCGTGAACCTTGCCGATGCCGCCTCGCTCCTGAAGTACGCCGTGGACGGCTCGCCGATGGCGTCGCGACAGAAGGTAATGGCCCACGCGTACGCGGAGTAACTACAGCCCCAGGACCACCGAGAACGACCCCACGCCGGTGATGGAGCTGCTCGACTGCTCGCTCATGTCGCAGCCGTAGACGAGGTCGAGCTTGCCGTCGCCGTCGGTGTCGCCGAGACGGCCACTGCGCCCGCAGGCATCGCCGGTCTCGCCGAGGAAGGCGGCGTCGTAGTCGTCGGCGCCGAAGTCGTGGGCCCCGGCGAGCGGACCGTAGACCACGTACACCGCACCTGCGCCCGGGCCGCCCTCGGCGGCCTCCGGGGTGCCCACCACGAGGTCGACGTAGCCATCGGTATCGAGGTCGCCAGCGTCGAGCATGTAGTCGCCCAGGCTGTCGGCGCCGGTGGCGCCCACCACCGAGAAGAGCGCGTCGGCGGTGGTGCTGTCCAGGTCGCTGTAGTTGAAGAGGTAGACCGCGCCCGCGTCGATGCTGCCGTCGTCGTCGCCCGGGGACCCGGCGAGCACGTCGGCGTAGCCGTCGTTGTCGGCGTCGCCTGCGTAACGGAGCGTCGTGCCGAGGCCATCGCCGGCCGTCTCGGCGGTCACCTTGTTGGCCGCGGCCGCCGTGATCGACAGGCCCAAGCCCACGGTGTCGCCGTACATCACGTAGAAGGCGCCCGCGTCGGTACCGCCGTCGTCGTCGCCCGGCGCGCCGAACCAGGCGTCGTCTGCTCCGTCGCCATCGACGTCGGCCCCACTGCCGCCCGCGAGCGCGTAGCCCATGTAGTCGTTGTTGCTCTCGCCGGTGACGGTGAGGACGGTGGTCGAGCCCACGTCGATGGTCACGCGCCCCCGGTAGCTGCTCGTGCCGATGTTGGCGCTGATCAGGGCATTGGAACTGCTGGAGGACTGGTAGCTGCCGCCGGAGCAAATGGCCTCGGGGTTCAGTGCGTTCGACGTGTAGCTGTAGCTGTCGTCGGCGTCGGTGCTCAAGCTAATGACGCCCGAGCTAATTGGGCCTTCGAGAAGGTAGAAGTACCGACTCCAGGACACGTAGCCGTGGACGGCTACCTCGTCGTCGCCGTCGCCGTCGTAGTCCTCGATGGGGACGATCACCGCCCCGACGTACTGGGTGCCGCTGGGCGAGGTGCGCTGGGCGTAGAACTCGTCGTCGGACGACTGCTCCCCGGCGGTGAGGGGGCCGCTGAAGAAGTTGGCCGTGCCGCGGTCGCTGGCGTCCACGTCGTCGCCGGTGGCGCTCACCACCACGTCGTCGATGCCGTCGCCATCGAGGTCCATGCCGGTGGCCACGGCGTAGCCTAGGCGGTCGCCGGACTCGCTCGCGTAGAACACCGAGTCGGCGTCGCCGGTGGCGGCGTAGTCGCCGGACCAGGTGCAGCTCAGGTCGCTTCCGTCGCAGTCGTTGTCGATGCCGTCCTCGCACTCCTCGCGCTCGCCGGGGTTCACGGCCGCGTCGGTGTCGTCGCAGTCGTCGCCGGTGTCCACGTAGCCACTCGGCAGGTCGCAGCTCACGCTGCTGGCGGTGGCGTCGCCGTAGCCGTCCCCATCGGCGTCGAGGTACCAGGTCGACGCCCCGGAGGCGGAGCTGTCGGCGCTGTTGGCGAGGCCGTCGCAGTCCTCGTCGGCGCCCGCGGCATCGCAGATCTCGGTGGCCGCGGGGCTGATCGCGGCGCTGCTGTCGTTGCAGTCGGTGGCGTCGGCCACGTAGCCGCTCGGGATCGTGCACGCGCTGCGGGTGGTGGCGGTGGTGCCGTAGCCGTCGGCGTCGGCGTCGCGGTACCAGGTGGCCTCGCCGGTGGCGCCCGACTCGTCGGTGCTCCCGTCGCAGTCGTTGTCGTCGCCGTCGCAAGTCTCGGTGGCGGCGGGGTTGATGGCGGCGTCGGTGTCGTCGCAGTCGCCGCCGGTCGAGAGGTAGCCGCTGGGGGCACTGCACTCCACCTCGGCGGCGGTCGCGTCGCCGTGGCCGTCGCCGTCGTCATCGGGGTACCAGGTGAGCGCGTCGGAAGCGTCCTCGTCGGTGCTGCCGTCGCAGTCGTCGTCCTCGCCGTTGCAGTCCTCCACGCCTGCGGGAGACACTTCGGCGTCGGTGTCGTCGCAGTCGCTGCTGTTGGTCACCGTGCCGCTCGGGCCCTCGCAGGCGCTGAGCAGGCTGGCGCCGTCGCCGTAGCCGTCGCCGTCGGCATCGGTGTACCAGTTCGAGGTGCCGGTGACCGATGGATCGTCGCCGTCGGCGAGGCCGTCGCAGTCCTCGTCGGTATCGCTGCTGTCGCACACCTCGGCGTCGGCGGGGCTGATCGCGGCGCTGCTGTCGTTGCAGTCGGTGGCGTCGGCCACGTAGCCGCTCGGGATCGTGCACGCGCTGCGGGTGGTGGCGGTGGTGCCGTAGCCGTCGGCGTCGGCGTCGCGGTACCAGGTGGTCTCGCCGGTGGCGCCCGACTCGTCGGTGCTCCCGTCGCAGTCGTTGTCGTCGCCGTCGCAAGTCTCGGTGGCGGCGGGGTTGATGGCGGCGTCGGTGTCGTCGCAGTCGCCGCTGTTGCTGACGTTGCCGCTGGTGACGTCGCAAGCCAGCATGGACACCGAAGCGTTGCCGTAGCCGTCGGCGTCGGCGTCGGCGTAGGAGCGCGACTTGCCAATGACGCTCGGGTCGCTGTCGTCGGCGAGCCCGTCGCAGTCTTCGTCCGTGTCGGCGCTGTCGCACACCTCCGTCTCCCCCGGGTTGACGTTGGCGTCGCCGTCGTCGCAGTCGCTGGCGCTCGTCGCGTAGCCGGCCACGTCGTCGCAAGCGAGCATCGTGCTCGACGCGTCGCCGTAGCTGTCGCCATCGGCGTCGCGGTAGAGCGTAGACATCGAGCCGCTGCTGGTCGAGCTGTCGTCGTCGTCGGCGAGACCGTCGCAGTCCTCGTCGGTGTCGCGGCTGTCGCACAGCTCGGTGGCGCCAGGGTTCACGTCGTCGCGGCTGTCGTCGCAGTCGGTGTCGTCGCCCACGAAGCCGGACGGGGCCTCGCAGTCGAGGGTCGTCGAGCCGTCGTCGCCGTAGCCGTCGCCGTCGGCGTCGGTATACCAGGTGATCGCGTCGGTGGCGTCGGCCCCGTCGATGTCGCCTGAGCAGTCGTTATCGACGTCGTCGCACACCTCCTCGGCGGCTGGGTTGATCGCCGAGTCGCGGTCGTCGCACTCCTCGCAGGCGGCGTAGCCGTCGCTGTCGTTGTCGTCGAAGCCGCTGGATCCGTCGCAGTTGTAGTCGTTCGGGTCCGAGCAGTCGGACTCGCTGGCGCCAGGATGAAAATCGCTGTCGGCGTCGTCGCAGTCGCCGTAGCGGTTGGCGTAGCCGCTCGGCTCGTCGCAGGCGTCGAGCGTGGCGGAAGTCTCGCCGTACCCGTCGTCGTCTGCGTCGCGATACCAGGTGCGCTGGCCGGTGACCGAGGCGTCGTCGTCGTCGGTGGCACCGTCGCAGTCGTCGTCGATGTCGTTGCACGACTCGGTGGCGGAGGGGTTCACCGCGTCGTCGGTGTCGTCGCAGTCGCCCCCGGTCGCCACGTGGCCGGCGGGAACGATGCAGTCGGTGGCGACGCTGGACTCGTCGCCGTAGCCGTCGCCGTCGTCGTCGGCGTAGCTGTCGAAGGCATCGACGGCGCTCTCGCCGTCGGTCGTGCCGTCGCAGTCGTTGTCGACGTCGTCGCACAGCTCCACCTGCCCGGGGTACACGCTCGCGTCGGTATCGTCGCAGTCCTCGCAGGCGGCGGCGCCGTCGCCGTCGACGTCGACGTAGCCGGTGCTCCCGTCGCAGTTGTAGTCGACGGGGTCGGTGCAGTCGTCCTCGAGCGCGGTGGGGTTCACATCCTTGTTGCTGTCGTCGCAGTCGCCGTCCTGGGCGACGTAGTCCGCAGGGGCGTCGCAAGCCACGGTCGAGGTGCTGGTGTCGCCGAAGAGGTCGCCGTCGCCGTCGTAGTACCAGGTCTTGGCGTCGGTCGCGTCGTCTTCGTCGACCTGGCCGTCGCCGTCGTTGTCCTTGTTGTCGCACGTCTCGGTGTCGTAGCAGTCGGCCAGGCCGTCCTTGTCGCTGTCGAAGCCCTCGTCGGTCTCGCCGTCGCAGTTGTCGTCGACGTCGTTGCATGTCTCCGTGGCGCCGGGATTCACGGCGGCGTCGGCGTCGTCGCAGTCCTCGCCGCCGTCGATGGGGGCGAGGTAGCCGTCGCCGTCCTCGTCGCCGTCGACCACCTCGAAGGTGACGAGCTCGGTCGCGGTGGCTCCGTGGGTATCGGTGACGGTGACGGAAAGGTCGTGGGCGCCCGCCGAGGGCGTGATGAGGACGATCGCGTGGCCGTTGCTGTCGGGGCTCGCCGGCAAGTCCGCGCCCTCGGCGGCGCTCCCGCTCCACGCGAATGTAAGTCGCGACAGGTCATCTTCGTCGTCTTCGACGTCGAGCTCGACAGCGACGCTGTCGCCCACGATGTAGCGATCGCCGTCGAGCGGCGAGGAGAACTCGATGCTCGGGGCCTCGTTGTCGACCACGGAAAACTCTGCGTCGTCGGAACCCACGTTCCCGGCCGGGTCGATGGCGGTGAGGCGCAGGTCGTGGTCCCCCACCGGGAGGTCGGCCTGCGGCGTGAAGAAGACCGCGTTGCCTTCCCAGGTGCTCTCGCCGCTAAGGGTCTCGAGCCCGTTGAGGGTCCAGAAGATGTTCAGGTCGCCGGACGCGTCGTCGCCGTCGGACACCGTGCCCACGAAGCTCACCGTGGCCCCCTCCACGATGCTGCCGCCATCCTCTGGGGACGTGATGGTGACGGTGGGGCGGTAGTCCTCGACGCCGGTATCGGCCGCGTCGCAGGCGACCAGCAGTTGTGCGATCCACATCGTCCACACCTTTGGGGGGGGGATGACAGGATACCGCAGACCGGCGGCGGTGGCTAAGTGCGCGCGTGAAGTCGAGCCCGCCCCGTGACGCCCGCGACGACCTCGCCCCGGCCTCGCTGGCGGCGCGCCGCGCGTACACGGGCCTCGAACTTCCCCATCTCGCCGGGGTGCCGGTGGATCCTGCGACGGCGCGAGGCAACGTGGAGGGGATGGTGGGCTACGCCCAGGTGCCCCTCGGCATCGCCGGTCCACTCGTGCTGCGTGGCGATGCCGAGGGGAGCTACACCGTGCCCTTCGCCACCACCGAGGGGACGATGGTGGCCAGCTACCAGCGAGGGATGAGGGTCATCGCGGAGTCGGGAGGCGCCCTGGTGCGGGTGATGCGCGAGGGCTACGCGCTCTTTCCCCTGCTGACCTACCCGGGGGTCGACGAGGCGCGCGCCGCCGGCCACTGGGTGGACGCCCACCGCGAGGCGCTGGTGCTTGCCGCCGAGGCCACCACCCGCCATGGCAAGGTGACGGAGCTCGACTGGGAGCTTCTTGGTCGATGCCTGTTGTTGACGCTGCGCATGCACACGGGCGACGCCCAGGGCGCCAACATGGTGAACCGGGCCGCGCAGGCCGTGGCGGGGGCGATCTCGTCGGCCACGGCGCCCGCGCGCGTGGCGCTGCACGGCTACGACCCCGAGAAGCGAGCGTCGACCCGCCACTGGCGCGGCCGCTGGGTGGTGGCGTCGGTGCGGGTGCCCGCGAGCGTCGTGGCCGCGCGACTGCGCACCACCTCGGCGGCCCTGGCCCACCTGTGGGCCGACTACCAGCTCGCCTACGCGCGCATGGGTACCGCCAACCACGCCCTCCAGGTGGCCAACGGCCTGGCGGCCATCTACGTGGCCACGGGACAAGACGCCGCCTACACCGCCGAGAGCTGCGCGTGTAGCCTGTCGCTGGAAGACGACGGCGGCGAGCTCGTGGCCACGCTCGACCTGCCGTCGCTCCACGTGGCCACGGTCGGCGGAGGCACGCAGAAGGGCACGGCGGCCGAGTGCCAGCGCATCATCGGCGCCCGCTCGGCGCGGGAGCTGGCCTGCGTGATGGCCGGCGCCTTGCTCGCCGGCGATCTCAACCTCGCGGCGAGCTTCCTCGGCGACGACTTCGCGGGGGCGCACGAGCGGCTGGGCCGGAGCCGGCCGTAGGCGGAGGGCCCAGGCGCAGGGGTTAGGCTGCAGGCCCGAGGCGCTGCGACGTCGCCTCGCAAGCCACGGCGCGGCCGTCCTGCCGGGCATCCAGCGCCCTCCCCCAGCGGGCCACGCCCCACGTCAACGGCGAGGACCGTAGCCGCCGGCACTCGGGTCCTACAGCCTACGTGATAGCGCCCCCCGATGTCCGACACGATGTGGGCCCTCACCTTCGACTCCGAACGCGACGGGTGGCGCCGTTCCACCGGCCTCGTCAAGGAGCGCGTGCCCGTCCCCCGGCTCGATCAGCCCGGCGAGGCCGACCGGTCCTCCGTCATCATCCGCGTGAAGTACGCGGGCTTCTGTGGCAGCGACCGCGGCATCTGGTGGCGCAAGGCCTTCGGCGACATGATCGAGGGATCGCTGCGCGAGGAACACAAGACCACCCGCGTGGTGGGCCACGAGCTGCTCGGAGAGATCGTGGAGGTGGGGAGCCGGGTGACGGAGAAGTACGGCTACCTGCCCGGCGACGTGGTCTCCACCGAGTCGCACATCATCTGCGGCGTGTGCCACCAGTGCCGGGTGGGCGACAGCCACGTGTGCGCGCGGGACAAGATCATCGGCATCTCCACGGATGGCTGCTTCGCCGAGTACCTGAAACTACCCGCGAAGTCCCTGTGGAAGACCGACGTCGCCCGGCTCCGTCCCGAGGTGGCGGCGGTGCAGGAGCCCTTCGGCAACGCGGTCCACGCCTGCCAGGCTACCGACCTGCGCGGCAAGACCGTCGCCGTCTTTGGCTGCGGCACCATCGGGCTGTTCGCCGTGCTCATCGCCCGCGGCATGGGCGCCACCAAGATCATCGGCGTCGAGGTCGACCCGAAGCACGCGGAGATGGCGCGCCAGCTAGGTTGCGACGCGGTGCTCGTCCCCCAGGCGCAGCCCGACCGGCCCAACGCCAGCGACCCGGCCCTGCGCGAGGCCATCCGCGAGCTGACCGATGGGATGGGGGTCGACGTGGCACTCGAGATGGCGGGTTTCAACTCCTCGATGAACAACGCCATCAAGTCGGTTCGCCGCGGTGGTCACGTGGTGCTGTTCGGCGTGAAGAACGGCGACGCGGTCATCGAGGACGTCCATCGCGTGGTGATGGACGGGCTGCGCCTTCACGGCATCGTCGGCCGCCAGATCTTCGGCACCTGGGAGATCACCCGTCGCCTGCTGGAAGATCGCCAGAATGGCATCCAGGACGCGATCTGGAAGGTGATCCTCGAGGGGGGTCGCGACACGCTCGTCGACATCCGCGACTGGGAACGCCAGGCCTTCGAGGGCATGATCGGCAGGCATCCCAAGGTGGTCATCAAGTTTACCGGCTAGAGTGGTCGCCATGTGGTTGTTTCTCGCGTGCTCCGGCGACGAGCCCAGTGAGGGTGTCGAAACCCCCGCCGACAGCGGTCCCGAGGACGAGACCGACAGCGGTCCCGAGGACGAGACCGACAGCGGCGACACCGCGGACACCGGCGATGCCCTCGTCTTCGACACCACCGTCGACGTCATCGTGGTGGGCAGCGGGCCGGCGGGCGCGGCCGCGACCGTCACGGCGATGGACGCCGGCGCCACGGTGATCGTCTTCGAGCGCGAGGAAGAGGCCGGCATGGGGATGCGCCTCGCGGGCATGGCGTACGGCGTCGACACCCGCTGGCAGGCCGCCGAGGGCGTGACCGACTCGGTGGAGGCGGCCATCGCCGAGTGGCCCGAGATCACCGGCGCCAACGCGAGCGAGGGCGTAGAGGCCTTCATCACCAACAGCGGCGCCAACCTCGAGTGGCTCGAGGCCAAGGGCGCGGAGATCATCGGCCCCATCGAAGACCTCGACGTCGGCTCGGTGGCGCGCCTGCACCAGATGGGCTGGGACGAGGACCCCTGGCCAACCTTCACCGAGGGCTACGAGCCCGAGCTGCGCCTCGGCGTGGAGGTGACCGAGCCGGTGATGGCCGACGGCGTGGTGGTGGGCGTGCGCTGGCGCGACACCGTCACCGGGGAAGAAGGCGCCACCGGCGCCGGTGCCGTGGTGATCGCCACCGGCGGTTTCCTCCGCAATCGCGATCGCGTCGACGCGGCCGTCCCCGCGCTGGCCGACCGCGACCTGCTCTACGAGACCAACCCCTCCTCCAACGGCGGCGGTCTCCCCTTCCTCGACCTCGCCGGGGCGGGCTCGTTGCGGATGGAGGACATCGGGATGTACGTCCACGCCATCCAGGACCCCGCCGAGGCGGAGGGAGAGGCGCTGGTGGCCTTCATGCCCGACGGCATGGTGCTCGTCGACAGCACCGGCAACCGCTTCATCGACGAGGAGTGGATCAGGTCCTTCGACCTCTTCGACCAGTTGCCGAGCGGCGACGTGTTCGGCATCACCTCGGGCCCCAACGCCGGGTACCTCGCATTCATGCGACCGGCGTACAACTGGGTGGTGCTCGACGAGCCGGAGTTCGTGACTCTCACGGAAGTCCAGGACCTCGGCAGTACGGATGTCTTCATGGGCGCAGACCCCGAGGAGCTCGCGGCACTCGCTGGGTTCGATCCCGGCGCCTTCGTCGCCACGCTCGACGCCTTCAACACCGCCGTGTACACCGGGACCGCCGACGCTTTTGGCCGCGAGCTCGAGCCCGGCGACGCGCTCGACGGGGCGCCCTTCGTGGCGTTGCGCCTGACCCCGGGGCTGGCGAAGGCCTTCGGCGGCGTGGCCACCGATGCCAGCGGGCACGTGCTCACGCCCATGGGCGAGGCGATTCCCGGCTTGTACGCCGCGGGCGAGGTGACGGGCATGGTGCTCGGCGGGGGTGGTGGCGATGGCTTCTCGGGGAGCGGCAACGCTTGCTACTGGTCGGGGCGCGTGGCCGGCGGCAATGCGGCGGCGAGCGCGCTGGGGGAATAGTCGAGGGGCCCATGTACGATGCGCTCCGCACCAGGCTCCAGTCTGAACTCGACGGCATTCGCGAGGCCGGCACCTACAAGCGGGAGCGGGTGATCGTCTCCCCGCAAGACAGCACCATCCGCGTGCAGGGCGGCCAGGAAGTGCTGAACTTCTGCGCCAACAACTACCTTGGCTTGGCCGATCACCCTGAGCTGGTCGCCGCTGCCGGGGAGGCCCTGGAGAGCCACGGGCTCGGCCTCGCCAGCGTGCGCTTCATCTGCGGCACCCAGGACATTCACAAGCAGCTCGAGGCCTCCGTCTCGCGGTTCCTGCGGACGGAAGACACGATCCTCTACTCCTCGTGCTTCGACGCTAACGGTGGCCTCTTCGAGACGCTGTGCGGCGAGGGCGACGCCATCGTGTCGGACGAGCTCAACCACGCCTCGATCATCGACGGCATCCGGCTCTGCAAGGCCGAGCGGCTTCGCTACAAGCACCTCGACCTCGGCGACCTCGACCGCAAGCTCGGCGAGGTGGGGGGGGCCCGCGTGAAGCTCGTCGCCACCGACGGCGTGTTCTCGATGGACGGCGACATCGCCCCGCTCGACAGGATCTGCGACATCGCCGAGAAGCACGGCGCGGCGGTGATGGTCGACGACAGCCACGCCACCGGCTTCGTTGGGCGCACGGGTCGCGGGAGCATCGAGCACTGCGGGGTGATGGAGCGTATCGACGTGGTGACGAGCACGCTCGGCAAGGCGCTAGGCGGCTCGCAGGGGGGCTTCACCAGCGGCAAGAAGGAGATCGTGGAGATGTTGCGGCAGCGCTCGCGACCGTACTTGTTCAGCAACACGGTGGCGCCGCCGATCGTGGGCGCGGCGCTCAAGGTGCTGGAGATGCTCTCGGCCTCGACGGAGCGGCGGGACCGTCTCGAGGCAAACACGATGCGCTTCCGCGAGGCGATGACGGCCGCGGGGTTCAAGATCCGTCCCGGGGTGCACCCCATCGTCCCCATCATGCTGGGCGACGCCCGCCTCGCCACCGAGATGGCCGACCGCATGCTCCAGCGTGGCATCTACGTGATCGGCTTCTCCTTCCCCGTGGTCCCGAGAGGCCAGGCGCGCATCCGCGTACAACTCTCCGCCGCGCACTCGCCCGAGCAGGTTGACCGGGCGGTGGCGGCGTTTGTCGAGGTGGGGCGGGACCTGGGGGTGGTGTGAGAGGCGGTAGGCGGGTTTTCGGTGATTCGAGGCCTCTTGCGCACCCCGGGCGGCGGTCGGAGAGCTTACGTCGCGGCGGGGAGTAGCGATGATGGTCGTCGCGCAGTCGCTGAGGACCCACGGCCTACGGCCTTCGGCGAGCAGCGCGAGCACCTGCTGCGCGAGCGGGTCGTTCTGTCGCGACAACCACTGGGCCGCCTTCTGGACAGTGCGCTTGCGGAGCCCGGCTGCACCACCTCCACCCGCTCGCCCACCCGGTCGACACGCTCAGGGACAGGTGAGCAGCGCGCAGGCGTAGGTGGTGGTCTGCGCGGCGATGGGGATCTCCATTTCCGCCTTGCAGGTGGTGCTGCCGCGGGTCCAGGTGGCCTGGAAGTGCCAGGTGCCCACGCCGAGCGTCTTCTCCACGATGCCGTCGCCGGAGGTCTTGCCGACGGTCTGCACGCCGCCGGTTTCCGCCGGCTCCAGGGTGTAGTCGCGGTAGGCCACGAACACCGGGTCGCGCGGGTCGTCGGACTCGTCGGTGATCACGCGGGCAAAGAGCAGCCCGCTCGACCCGGCCACGTCGCTCGCCGCTTCCTGTTCCCAGTTGCCCGCCTCCTCCACCTCGGCGCAGAAGACCGAAGCCAGGTCGACGCTGGAGTCGACTTCGACGGGGGAACAGGCCACGAGCGTGGCGAGAACGAGCGCGCGCATGGGGCAACCTTACCGCGTTCGCGGCGGTCCGGGTGCTACCCTGCCCCGGTGGACGAGCTCGACCACATCGCCCGCCGGGTCGTCGAGGGCGGCGGCCCCTGGACGATCGAGCTTTACCCGACCCTCGCCTGCAACCTCGACTGCCGATTCTGCGACACGGCGCCGAGGCACGTGAAGCCGGTCGACGAGCTCGACGAGGCGCAGTGGCTCCGCATCGTCGACGAGGCCGCCGACATGGGGGCGCGGCGCGCGATGGTGCTCGGGGGCGGCGAGCCGCTGTTGTCACCCCATGCGCCCGCGCTCATGCGACGCATCAAGGCGCGGGGCCTCTCGGGCATGTTGACCAGCAACGGCACGCTGTTGACCGCGCCGGTGCGCGCCTTGCTCCTCGACATCGGGTGGGACGAGGTGCACCTGTCGATCGACGGCGCCCGCGCCCGCACCCACGACGCCCTCCGCGGGCGGCCGGGCGCCTTCCGCCGCACCGTCAGCCACGCCTGTCGCCTCCGCGCCGAGCGCGACCAGCGGGGCCTCGCCGCGCCGCGCATCGTGATCCACACGGTGCTCACCCGCGCCAACGTCGACGAGCTGGCCGAGCTGGCGCGGCTGGGGGCGGCGGTGGGCGCCGACCGGGTGGAGCTCGACGCGCTGGTGGCCTACCGTCCCGAGCAGGTGGCGCTGCAGCTCGGGCCGGCAGAGAGCGCGCGCCTTTCTGGGCGCGTGGCCGAGGGCCTCGAGGCGGCGCGGGAGGTGGGCGTGGCGACGAACTACGCGCGCTTCGTCGAGGTGCGCGTCACCGAGCGCGGGCAGCACGCCCCGGCCGCCGGGCCCGGCGAGGGGCTCCGCGCCGCCCCCTGCCTCAAGCCCTTCCACCACCTCGCCGTCACCGCCGACGGGCGCCTCTCGCCCTGCTGCGTGCTCGCCGGGGAAGGCGAGTCGCTGCGCCGCCGGCCGGTGGCCGAGGCCTGGGCGGCGAGCCCCTACCTGTCGCGACTAAGGGCGGGCATGCTGCGGGGCGTCGCCACCGGGCGATGCGCCGAGTGCAGCGAGAACATCCTGGTGCACGAGCGCGCCATCCGGGCGAGGATCCCCGCGTGAACGTCAATCTCGAGTTGACCGACCACTGCAACATCGCCTGCCGCATGTGCAGCCAGTCGCTGCGCGACGAGGCCCACGGCGCGCCCCACCGCTTCATGGACTTCGACACGTGGCGTCGCGCTCTCGACGGCCTGCGCGGCCTGCGCGACGTGACCCTCTGCCCCCACTGGCTGGGCGAGCCCACGCTGCATCCCGAGTTCGACCGCTTCGTGCGCCACGCCTTCGAGCACAACGCCAACAACGTCCTGTTTCGCCACTTCAAGGTCCACACCAACGCCGTGCTCCTGCCGCCGGAGCGCGTGGAGACCCTGCTCGACGTGGCGTCGGCCGGCGGGCTCTTGCCCGACACCTTCCTCGCGGTACACTTCTCGATCGACGCCTTCGCTCGCGACACGTATACGCTTGTAAAGGGCGCTGACCGGCGGGAGGTGGTGTTCCGCAACGTGGAGCGCTTCTTGTCGCGACGTGCCGAGCGAGGGCTCCGCCGTCCCGTGGTGCATGTCGCCTACGTGGTGCAGGACGGGAACACCGGCGAGGTCGCTGCCTTCGTCGAGCACTGGCGTCCTCGCCTCGCGCGCCCGGTGCTCACCGCCGACTGGCCCCCGATGGACCGCGACGCCGTGTACCTCCGGCGCTGGAACACCGGCGACCAGGCCCGCGCCGACGCGATCCACGCCGAGGCCTGCCGCGCCGTGGGCCTCGTACCCGTGTCGCGACCGGAGGGCGCATTCTGACCCTCCTGCTCGGCTGCATGGGCACCTTGCAGACCCCCGACGGTCCCGAGCGGATCAGGGGGGCAGTCGTGCTGGACGACCCGTTCGACGAGGCGGACGCGTCGCTCGTGGTCGTGACCAACAGCCCCTTGCCGTGCGAGGCCGACGTGGCCGACGACCCGGCCACCACGCGCGACGAGGAGGCGGAGGCGCTGGCGTGGTGGGCCGACGGCGTGGAGGCGGCAGCGGCGCGCGAGGGCGCCGTGGTCGTCGCCTTCGTCCTGCCAGGGGGCGACGGCGAGTTCGACATCGGCGGAGCGGGTGCCTACTGGCTCGCCTACCGCGTGATCGAGTCGGGCTGGGAAGACGGCGAGCGAGTCATCTACGAGTACGAGGACGACCGCCGCGCCACGGGCACCGCCACGCTGGCCGCCGGGGGCGACACCATCGACGTCAGCTTCGAGGTGGGGGACTGGTCGGGGAGCGTGAGCGCCCCCCCCTGCGACAGCGCCTGGCTCTCCGGCCTGATCATCGACCTGTTCGGCGGCCTGTAGCCCGCTAGAAGTCTCCCTCGAGCGCCGATTCCAGCTCCGCGTAGGTCTTGCTGTCGGAGCCGCGAGTGGCGTCGAGGCCGCGCGTCCAGATCGCCCTGGCGGCGGCGAGCTCGCCCGCCTCTTTCTTCGCCATCCCGTAGTGGTAGAACGCCGCCCCGTACCTGGGGTGGTGCTCCAGCAGGGTGTCGAAGGTGGCGAAGCACTCGGCGTGCGCCCCCGCCTTGCGCAACTCCATCGCGAGCGCGTAGAGACCGAAGCGGTCGGTGGGCTTCCTCGCGACGTAGTCGCGCGCGGCGGCGAGGCGGTCGGACACGGGCTTTCCTGCGCGGGAAGGGAGGGTCGTCCCGGCGCGTGTCGAAATCAGCACGGCGCGCGCGGGCGCGGCAAGGTATCCTGTCGGCCGTTCCGGAGGCGGCGTGGTCCTTTCCATCACTCTCTCGCTCGCGATGATGGCGTGCAGCGGCGGCGTGCTCAACGAGCAAGACAACACCAAGGACACCGACACCGCGACGGTGGGCGGCGACCCCGACATCTCGGTGCAGACCACCGAGGTCGACTTCGGCGAGGTGGCCTTCGACGATCGGTTCACCGAGCTGATCACCGTGGTCAACAGCGGCGGCGGCGACCTGGAGATCACCAGCATCGCCGTCGACTCGCCCTTCCAGGTCAACCCGCTGTCGATGCACCTCACCGCCGGCTCGACGGCGCAGATCACCCTCAGCGTGCAGCCGCAGGCCTACGAGGAGTTCGCCAGCGCCATCGTGATCGAGAGCAACGACCCCGACGAGCCCACGGTGGAGATCCCGGTGCTGGCGGTGACGCTCACCGACAACGATGGCGACGGCTACGACCTCGTGGATGCCGGCGGCACCGACTGCGACGACACCGACGTGACCGTGCATCCCGACGCCTACGAGGTGTGGTACGACGGCATCGACCAGGACTGCGACGGCGGCTCCGACTACGACCAGGACGGCGACGGCTACGAGTCCGACGCGTTCAACGAAGACGCGGCCGACGGCGGCGGTGACTGCCAGGACTCCGACGCCGAGTACTACCCGGGCGCCCCCGACGAGCCCTACGACAATCGCGACACCGACTGCGACGAGGCCGACGACTTCGACCACGACGGCGACGGCTCCCGCTCCGACGACTACGGTGACGGTCGCGACTGCGACGACAACGACGCCGAGGTCAACACCTCGGGCGATGAGCAGTTCAACGGCAAGGACGACGACTGCGATGGCGACGCCGACAACGGCGCGGTGTTCAGCACCTCGGAGTACATGTACACCGGGCGCAACAACTATGATCGGGCCGGTTGGCACACGGCCCTGGGCGACCTCGACGGCGACGGCATGGCCGAGGTGGTGGGCGGCGTGCCGTACTACGGCGCGGCGAGCAACAGCTCCACCTCCGGCGGCGCGGTGGTGATCTTCGGGGGCGGGCCGTACTTGCCCGACGACAGCACCGAGGACGACCCCACCCCCTCGGGCGACGTCCGCGACGCCGACCAGCTCATCGAGGGCGACGGCAGCTCCGACCTGCTCGGCGGTTTCGTCACCGTGCTCGGCGACTTCGACGAGGACGGGGTGGACGACCTCGCCGTGGGCGGCACGGGCGTGTCGGCGGGCGGGGGCGCGGTCTACATCATCAACGGCCCGGATGCGATGTCCGGTCGCGACACGTCTGACTCGTACTACACGCTCACCGGCTCCTCCAACAACGCGCTGGGCCGCGGCATCGCGACCGATATCGACCTCAACGGCGACGGTGTGCAAGACCTCGTCGCTTGCTACACCGAGTCGAGCAACAACGCCGTCGCGCTCGTCTACGGCGGCAGCGGGGGCGATGAGCCGATCGGCAACGCCGACGCGCGCTGGACGGTCAACGGCACCGATGAGGCTTTCTACCGGAACGCGCCGGTGGGTGGCGATCTCGACGGCGACGGCTACCAGGACCTCGTCCTCTCCGACGGCAGCTCCGATCAGGGCGCCACCGACGGCGGCGCGGTGTGGGCGGTGTGGGGCCAGGGCGGCCGCTACTCCGGCGCCACCAGCATCACGGCCGTGGGCACCACGCTGATGGTGGGCAGCAGCGCCCAGGGCATCGGGACGGTCTCGCAGCTTGGCCCTGACTGGGACGGCGATGGAGACGCCGAGCTCTGGGTCTTTGCCTCGGGCACGGCCCTCTACGCCCTCGAGGGTGGTCCTGGCCGCGGCAGCTACACCTCGGGCGCCGCCGCCGTCACCTACACCTGGTCAGACAGCTACGCCGACGCCGCCGGCCTGCGCCAGATGGGCGACTTCACCGGCGACGATGTCAGCGACATGATCGTGTACTTCGAGGACAACGGCGGCTCCGGCACCATGATGCACTTCGCGTCGGAAACGCAGTCTGGCACCCACGACCAGGACACGGCGTGGGCCGGGTACGTCCGCGGCACCAGCGACCACGGCAACGGCAACGCGGGCTACGGCAACGCCCCGCTCGCGGCCGACATCGACGGCGACGGCGACGACGACTACGCCGCCGGCGACCCGCAGTGGCACGACCCGGACGACGCCAGCTCGGGGTCAGAGGGCGAGATCTACGTGTTCATGAACGAGACGTTGCGCGACTAGCGCAGCGCGTCGGCGAAGCGCCCGATGGTGCCCGACCAGCGCATCGCGAGCGACTGCCCGAAGAAGAGCCAGGCGACCGCGCCCATCCCCAGGAAGGGCCCGAACGGCACCGCCACCTGGAAACGCCGCCGCAGGCTGGCGAGGTACTGGCCGAGCCGCGCCGGCCCGGAGAGACCGGCCTCGCCGGGCCACTCGGGCGGGCGGGCGATGATCTGCGCGAGCGCCGCCGAGCCCCCGACGAGAGCGCCGGTGGTGGAACCGATCATCAACACGGCGAAGAGGCCGGGAAAGGGCCCGAAATAAGCGCCGAAGAGAGCCATCAGCTTGGCGTCGCCCCAGCCCATGCCCTCCTGCCGCGTGAGCACCCAGTACAGGCCGATGATGGCGGCGATGCCGAGGCCGCCGGCGCTGGCACCCACCAGCGACTGCTGCCAGGTGGGCGCGCCCTCGTAGCCGAGGAAGCCGAGGAGCGCGGCGCCACCCACGCCCACGGGCACCGAGTAGATGCTGAACTCGTCGGGAATGATGCTGTGGCGCAGGTCGATGAAGGTCATCGCCAGCACCGCGAAGCACAGCCAGAAGTACCAGATGAAGGCCACGAGATGCGCGGTGTCGAGGTTGCCGAGGTCGGGTACCACGCGGCGGAACAAGAGCGCCGCGAGCACGGCAAACTGTGCCTCGACGAGGGGGTAGAGCGGCGAGATGCTGGCCTTGCAGTGGCGGCACCGCCCGCGGAGCACGAACCACGACAGCACGGGGATGTTGTCGTAGGCGGCGATGGGCGTGCCGCAGGATGGGCAGGCCGACCGCGGCGACACCACCGAGCGGTCCTCCGGCATCCGGCTGATGCACACGTTCATGAAGGAGCCGAAGAGAAGCCCGAGCAGGCCGGCGTAGCCGGTGAAGAGGGCGTAGGCTGCGTCGTAGTTCACGGCGACAAGGCCCCCCCGGCGGACGACCGGACCGCGTCGATGACCGCGCTGACGTCGCGCTCGTCGAGGCACTCGTGAACCGGCAGGGCGAGGCTCTCGGCGCAGAAGCGGTCGGCCTCGGGCGTGGGCGCGTGCTCGATGCCGTCGAGTGCCTTCTGTCGCGACAGTGGAATCGGATAGTAGATCGCGCTCTCCACGCCGCGGTCGGCGAGATGGGCGCGGAGCGCGTCGCGCCCCGGCACGCGGACCACGTACTGGTGGATGGGATGCCCGGCCGAGCGCGGCAGGCGCTGCACCCAGGGCGGCAACTCGGCGTCGTAGCGCGCCGCCGTTGCGCGGCGGGCGCGCACGCGGGCGTCGAGGTCGTCGAGGTGGGCGAGGAGCACGGCGGCCTGCATGGCGTCGAGGCGGCTGTTGGCGCCCACGTGGCCGCGCACCCGCTCGTGCACGTTGTTGGCCAGCATGCCGTGGTGGGTGAGCCGGAGCACGGCCTGCTGGGTGTCGGCGTCGTCGGTGAGCACGAGGCCGCCGTCGCCGGCCGCCCCGAGGGTCTTGGTCGGGTAGAAGCTCATGGCGCCGATGTTGCCGTTTCGAGGGGGGGGGTCGGCGCCGATCACCTGGGCGAGGTCGTCCACCACCGGCACGTCGAGGCCGGGGAGGAAGCAGCCCTCGCCGTAGAGGTGAACCGCCACCACCGCGCGCGTGCTTCGGCGCAACGGCAGGCGTTCGAGATCGAGGTTCGGGTAGTCGGGGCGCACGTCGGCCACCACGGGGGTGTGCCCCGCGCGCACCACCGCGCCGGCGGTGGCGAAGAAGGTGACGGCGGGGACGATGATCTCGCCGCCCGGCGCCAGGCCGAGCGCGAGGATCGCGTAGACGAGCGCGTCGGTGCCGCTGTTGGTGCTCGCGCCGTGCGCCCAGCCCATGCGCGCCGACACCCGTGCCTGCACCTCGCTCACCCTCGGGCCCCCCACGTAGCGCCCGGAGCGGAGGACCTCGAGCACCGCCGCCTCGGCGCGTCCCGCCACGCGCGCGTGGCGCGCGGCGAGGTCGGCCATGCGGATCACTTGAAGTCTCGGCGCTCGAAGATGATCATCGCCACGGCGAGCACGGCGGCGGAGTAGCCGAGGCCGTAGGCGCCGCTCCACAGCACCTCGCTCCAGGGCACGGGTACACCGTGGACCGCCTCGTCGCGGATGTTGAAGCTCTCGAGGTTGGGCACCACCCGGTAGAGGATCGACAGCATGGTCTTGAAGGGGCCGTCCTCCGCGCGCTCAGCAAACAGGCGGAGGTCGTCGGCGAAGTGTCCGATCAGGTAGATACACACGGAGAACGCCGAGGCCGTCATGGGCGTGGCGAAGGTGGAGAAAAGCGTGGCCCACGCGGTGAGCAAGGACAGCTCCGCCATGAGCAACACCATCGCGAGGTACACGCCGAGGCTCGGCAGGCCCTGCTGGGTGGCCAGAACCAGCGTGTAGAAGAGGGTGAGCAGGCCCACTTCCGCGGCGAGCGTGATCCACAGGCCGAGGTACTTGCCGAGCAACAGGTGCCAGCGAGGCAAGGGCTTGCTCGCCAGCGTGTAGATCGTCTTCTTCTCGATCTCCTTGTACACCAGCCCCACGCCGAGGAAGATGGCGATGACCGCGGCCAGTAGGCTCGTGCCGCCGAGGGCCACGCCGCGTACCACTTTCGCGGTGTCGCCGATCGACATCTCCTTCAGGGTCAGGGAGAGGCACAGCAAGATGACCGCGAAGAACAGGATGCTGTTCAGCACCCGATCGCGGACCGCCTCGCGGAAGGTGTTGGCGGCGATCACGTACACCCGGTTCATGCGAGCACCCCGAGGCGCTTCTCGTTGACCAGCTTGGCGCGTTCAACCTCGTCGAGCAGTACCTCCTCGAGGGTGCGCGCGTTGGGGTGCACCTCGAGGACGTGGCCGCCCGCTGCCCGCACCGCGTCGATGGTGGCGTCGACATTGCCGCTGGGCACCCGCACCGTCACGCGGTCGCCGTCGCGACGCATCACGCGCCCGGGGGGGTCGCCCGCGATCACGAAGGTGCAGTCCACCTCGTCGGCGGTCTGGCCGATCAGCTCGCGCACCGTGCCCTGGCCCCGGAGGGTGCCGGCCACGACGATCGCCACCTCGTCGCAGATGGCTTCCACGTCGCCGAGGATGTGGCTCGAGAAGAAGACGGTCTTGCCCTTGCGCCGTTCTTCCTGGATGATGTCGCGCACCAGCACGCGGCCGAGCGGATCGAGGCCACTCATCGGCTCGTCGAGCACCACGAGGTCGGGATCGTTCACGAGGGCCTGGGCGATGCCCGCCCGCTGCAGCATGCCCTTGCTGAACTTGCCGAGGGGCACGTGACGGAAGCGGTCGAGGTTCACCCGCTCCAGCAGGGCCTCGATGCGCGGCCGGCGCGCGGCGGCTTCCACCTCGGTGAGCCGCGCGTAGAAGTCGAGGAACTCCCAGGCAGTGAGGTACTCGTAGAAGTAGGGCCGCTCGGGCATGAACCCCACCCGGCGACGCGACTCGTGGTCGGTGATGGCCACGCCATGGATCCAGGCTTGCCCGGCGGAGGGGCGCTGCAGGCCCATGAGCGTCTTGATGGCGGTGGTCTTCCCGGCACCATTGGGTCCGACGAGGCCGAAGCTCGAGCCGACTCTCACCTCCATGGTGAGTTCGGAGAGCGCCACGAAGGGACGGCGCAAGAAGCCCGATAGGTATGTCTTACCTAACTTTTCTGTGCGAATGGCGAGTGGCATCGGGGAACCGGGATCGGAGGCGGCGAAGCGCCGCGTGCTCCTTGGCGCCGATTAGGTATTCCGTCACGGCCTCCGCGGGCATGGAGCCGGCCCCACGCCAGTTGCACCGCGTGCAGTAGGGCCCCGAGTCCTCGAATCGTCCCTCCGCCTGGGCCACGCGCCAGCGGTGCAGGCGAGCCCCGTTCCAGAGCTCGGCCAGCGGGGTGTCGCGCGCGTTGCCGAGGGTGTTCTCGAGCCCCTCGTCGAGGCAGCACGTGGTGACGCGCCCGTCGACATGGACCATGGGCGTGTCCCAGAGGCCGGCGCAGGCCGGGCGAGCCGGCTCGACCGGAGCCGGTCGCATGCGTGCGCGCAGCCGGCGCGCCCACTCCGCTAGTCGAAGCGCGTCCAGCGGTCCCCCACGCGTCGCTCGTGCGGGTGGTAGTCGGCCTTGTACCGCAGGTGCGCGCAGTCCGACACGTAGAAGCCCAGATAGTACCATTCGTAGCCCTGTGCCGCCGCCCAGGCGATCTCGGCGAGGACCGAGAACACGCCGAGGGAGCGGCGATTCTCGGCGGGCTCGAAGTAGTGGTACACGCTCGAAACGCTGGTCTCGCCGATGTCGAGCACGCTCACCGCCACGAGGCGGTCGCCCACGAGGTAGGAGAACTCGCGAGTGTCGACGCAAGTCTGCACCAGCCAGGCGAGGTAGGCGGTGGCGGTGAGCGGCTCGATCGAGGCGGAGAGCCTACGCTCGAGCTTGTGGCGGTTGAAGAGGGCGAGGCGGGCGTCGTCGATCTCGGGCGGTCCCACGACGAGGCGAACGTCATCGCTGTTGCGTCGCCACGCCCGCCGCTGCGACTTGGTGGGCACGAACTCGCGCACCGGCACCCGCAGGGGCTCGCAGCCCTGGCAGGAGGGGCAGGCGGTACGGTACAGCATGCGGCCGCTGCGCCGGTCGCCCTCGGCGAGGCAGCGGTCGAACTGCGCCGGCGCCAGCGGGCCCATCGGCAGGCGCAGGGGAAGCCGGGCGCGCTCGCCCTCGCGATAGGGGCAGGGCTCCATCTGGTCCCAGAGGACGCGGAAGTTCACGTTGCTATGGTAGCGCGGTAAGGGAGTCGGATGGCGGTACACGCGGCTCGCGAGGGAATGCTCGCCACCTTGACGCTCGATCGTCCCGAGAAGGCGCACGCCTACGATCGCGTCCACCTCGACGAGATCCTCGCCCGGGCCCGGGCGCTGGCGGGCGAGGTGAGCGTCCTGATCGTCCAGTCAACCGGTGACCGCGCCTTCTGTGGCGGCGCCGATCTCGACGCGATGAAGGCGTCTAGTTTCCTCGACGCGCTCGAGCTCCGCTCGCAGCGGGTGTTCGACGAGCTCGCCCGCCTGCCCTGCGTGACCATCGCCGCCATCCAGGGACCAGCCATCGCCGGGGGCTTCGAGCTGGCCCTTGCCTGCGACCTGCGCGTGGCCAGCCCCGCCGCGCGCTTCGCGTTCCCGGAGACGGCGCTCGGCATCATCCCCTCGGCCGGGGGGACCACGCGCCTCGCGGCGCTGGTGGGCGCCTCCCGCGCGAAGGCGGTGGTGCTCGGCGGCGACGGCGTGAGCGCCGAGCAGGCGCTGTCCTGGGGCCTCGTGCATCGCCTGTCGACCGAACCGCGCGCCGAGGCAGCCCGCTGGGGCGCGGAGATCGCTACCCGAGATCTCGTCGCCTTGCGCCTCGCCAAGCAGGTGATGGGGGCTGAGCTCTCCGCTGCCTCGCTCGCCCGCGAGCGCGTGGCCGAGGCCATCCTCTACGCGCGCAAGCGCCCGGAGTCGCGATGACGCAAGTCGACCCCTACGCCCCGCACACCCTGTTCGGCTTCCCGATGTGGGCCTCGCTCATCTCGGGCTCCGAGCAGCACAAGGAGGGGTTGCTCAAGCACGCGATGGACCTGCGCGCGCGCTACCCCGGGGTGGTGCGCAGCAACCGCCATGCCTGGCACTCCGGTCCCGAGTTCGTCCACCACAAGAGCGAGCACGTGGCCTGGCTGCTGCAGAAGGTCACCAAGTTCGCCACGCTCGCGACGGCCCGCTACCACGAGAACTGGCAACACCACGACCTGGTGCTCGCCGGTTGCTGGGCGAACGTGCTCGGTTTCGGCGGCTGGAACGCCCCGCACCACCACGCGCCCACCCACTGGTCGGGCGTCTACTACGTGAACGTGGGCACGCTGCCGACGGACCCCGGCGACTTCTCGGGCATGATCGAGTTCCTCAACCCGAACCCCCAGATGGCGCTTTACGGCCAGTCGGGAAACTACGTCCACCGCCCCAGGGACGGGCTGATGGTGCTCTTCCCCGCGAGCATCACGCACTACGTACACCCGCGCTTCGCGGACGACCTGCGCGTGTCGATCGCCTACAACTTCACCGTGGTCCCCCGTGACGGGCAGGGAGACGGGAAGGCAGCGACGGGCGGCTACTCGGCGCAGTTGCCGTAGAGCGCGTACTCCACCTCGATCACCGACCCGCCCGGCGGGATGTGGTCGTCGTCGAAGTCGACTGCCTGGTCGACATCGTTGTAGGTCCAGCCGTCGGCCTGGAGCACGCCGTCGATGCGGACCTCGATGGTCTCCGGCACGGGCGGCTGGGTGAGCTCGAAGCTTGACAGGTCGATCTTCGAGGCCTCGGCGATCGATTCGAGGTGGCTTGCCCAGTCGGTGGCACACACCGAGAGGTAGAGGCCGCCGGTGGCCACCGACATGTAGTAGAACTTGTCGCTCGAAGAGGCGCCGACGCAGCCGCTCGGCCAGTCGCCGGCGATGGCGCTCGCCATCACGAGGTCGGTGTCGTCCTTGAGCGACCAGAAGTGGTTCATGTAGGTAGACCAGTCGCCTGTGCTCGAGTCGGGCTCGTCGGTCACCACGATGAGCGAGAACTTCGAGTCGTCGCGCAAGAAGTCGCTGCCGGGGCCGGCGTCGCCGCCCGCCTGGGTGGCGTTGTAGGCCATCTCGGCGGGGCGCTCGTCACCGGAGCCGCTGGTGCCCGCGAGGGCCTGGGCGATGAACTCGTCTTCGAGATCGGGCGTATCGGGCGTGATGATGTCGCCGCGGAAGTCGGGGTTGTCGGTGGTGATCACGCCCACCTGGTAGTCGTAGTCGGCGCCGGCGAGCACCGACGCGAAGCTGGCGAAGTTGTCGGCGAGGTTGGTCTGCTCCTCGGCCATCGAGCAGGAGTTGTCGATGACGAAGAGGATGTCGGTCGTGGACTGGCGCGACTGCTCGAACACGTCGAGGTTCTCGCCGTAGAGCTCGCCGGAGCCGGCCTGCTGCGCCTGCGCCTCGCCCTGCAAGGGGTCGTTGCTCGTCACCACCACGAAGCTCTCGTCGGGGTAGTCGTCGAGCGGGGCGTAGTTGACGTAGACCTCGCGGCTTTCGCCCGGCCCGATTGTCCAGGGCAAGTCGCCGTTGATGACGGTGTTGTCGTCGAGCGACATGTCGTCGCTGGCGGTGACGTAGTCGAAATCGCTCACCACGAGGTCGGCGTTGCCGATGTTGCTGATGCTGACCGGCTGGCTGCCGTCGCAGCCGATGTACACGGTGCCGAAGCTGTACGACACCGGGTCGAGCTGGATGATCGGGGCCACGCCCGAGCCGCTGAGCTTGACCAGCGTGCTCGCCTCGTCGGGATCGTTGCTCTCGATCACGATGTTGGTGCCGTTGTCTTCCGCCGTGATGGGCGCGTAGGTGACGGTGAAGGTGGTGGAGGTGCCGGGCGGGATCAGGATCGCGCCGATGGCGGAGTAGCTGAAGGGCTGCGCGGTGTCGGCCAGGTAGAGGTCGTCGATGTTGAGCGAGCCATCGCCCACGTTTCTGACGGTGACGGTTTCCGTCTTGGTCTCGCCCTCGCCCACCTGCAGCTCGCCGAAGTTGATCTTGACGGGATCCACCTCGATGTCGGGATCGCCCTCCTGGACCTCGTCGGTGATGTCGGAGGCCTTGCTCTCGATCTGGTAGTCGCTGCAGCCGAGCGCCACGAGGGCCAGCACCGGGGACAGCGCGAGGCCGGTTGACGGAAGGGTAGACGTACACATGGCTAGGGCTCCGAGACTCGGGCCCATTAACGACACGGCCCCCCCCGTTGTGACAAGAGGAAAATTGCAATTCACCTCACGATGGAGCCTGGTGCCACCTCGTGCAACGGGCTGAGCAACGACGCGATGTCGGCCCCGCCCGCCGCGAGAAGCATGCCGCGCGACTCGACGCCGCGCAGCATCGCCGGCGCGAGGTTGGTGACGACGACGATCCGCTTACCCACCAGCACCTCCGGCGCGTAGTGCTTGGCGATGCCGGCGACGATCTGGCGCGGCTCCGTCTCGCCGACGTCGACCTGGAGCACCAGGAGGCGGTCGGCGTTGGGGTGCTTCTCGGCGCTCACGACGAGGCCCACGCGCAGGGCCACCCTGCTGAAGTCTTCGTAGGTGATGGTGTCGGACATGGGTACTTCCTTGATTGCTGGGGGCTCGGGTTCGGGCGGAGGCGTCTTGGCCTCGCGCCGCATGAAGAGCGGATCGCCGGCGCGGGCCGCGTTGCCCTCGGGCAGCACGTCGAGGCACACGCGCAGGTCGGGGGTGGCGAGGCCCAGTCGCGACAGCACCTCGGTGCAGGACCGGGGGCACACGCACCACAGGTGCGAGGCCACCATGCGCTGTACCTCTTGCACCACGCGGAGCACCGTCGCTAGTCGCGCGCTGTTGCATGCCTTGGCCAGGGCCCACGGCGCCTCGCTGTCCACGTACTTGTTGGTTGCGCGGACCAGCTCCCACAGGCCTTCCAGTGCCTGCCGGAACTGCAGGCCCTCGATCTCGGTGCGGAAGGTGGCCGTGGCGCGCCGGGCCACGTCGAGCAGGGCCTCGTCGCCCGCGGTGAAGCCGGCGGCCGGGCCGAGCGGGGTGGCGGCCCACTTGCTCACCCGGTGTACGAGGTTGCTGAAGTCGTTGACGAGGTCGCTGTTGATGCGGAGCAGGAAGGCGGCGTCGGAGTACTCGCCGTCGTAGCCGAAGGGGATCTCGCGCAGCATGAAGTAGCGCACCGCGTCGGGACCGAAGTCGTCGAGCAGGACGCTGGGGTTGACGACGTTGCCCACCGACTTCGACATCTTGGCGCGGTTCATCAGCCACCAGCCGTGGGCGTAGACCTGCCGCGGCGGCTCGAGGCCGAGCGCCAGGAGCATCGAGAACCAGTACACGGTGTGGAAGGTGAGGATGTCCTTGCCGACAAGGTGCGCGTCGGCGGGCCAGTAGCGAGCGCGCTCGGGGCCGAGGGCGCTGACGTAGTTGGTCAGCGCGTCGAACCACACGTAGGTGACGTAGTCCTCGTCGAAGGGCAGCGGGATGCCCCAGGAGAGCCGCGCGGCGGGGCGGCTGATGCACAGGTCGCCGAGCGGCTTGCGCAGGAAGCCGAGCACCTCGTTGCGACGGTGGGCGGGCTGCACGCACCCCGGGTGTTCCTCGATCCATCGCACCAGGCGGTCCTGGTAGGCGCTCATCCTGAAGAAGTAGTTCAGCTCGGTGAGCAGCTCGACCGGCGCGCCCGAGTCGGGGCACACCGGGGTGAGCTTCCCCGCCTTGAGTTCCTCGACTGTCCCCTCGGCGGCGGCCGCCACCTCCTCGTCGGTCCAGAAGCGCTCGGCGGAAGTGGAGTACCAGCCGGTGTAGGGGGCGGAGTAGATCTCGCGCTGGTCCCACAACTGTTGGAGGAAGCCGCGTACCACTTCCTTGTGTCGCGACTCGGTGGTGCGGATGAAGTCGTCGTACTGGATGTCGAGGCGGGTCCAGAGATCGACGAACCGGCGGACGGTGAGGTCGCAGTGTTCCTGCGGCGTGCGACCGAGCTTCGCGGCGGCGCGCATCACCTTCTGGCCATGCTCGTCGGTGCCGGTGAGGAAGCGCACGTCGCGACCGTTGAGCCGGTGCCAGCGGGCGATCGTGTCGGCGGCGATGGTGGTGTAGGCGTGCCCGATGTGGGGCACGTCGTTGACGTAGTAGATCGGCGTCGTGATGTAGAAGCGCTCGGACACGGAACCTTCTGCCGGTTGGGCTGCGGCGCTTATCCCTACGCACCCTTTGGCGCCGGGCGAGCGTGGCTGCCGCGAGATAGCGCGGTCCCGCCATGTTCCGCGCCTTCGGCTACTCCAACGACACCGTGGACACCCAGAACCCCGGCCGGCTCTGCCGCGGCCGCGAGCGCTGGCTCGACGGCCTGCCCGACACCCAGCCCGGCATGGTGTTTCGCACCATCACCAGCGGCGCCGTGTTCTCCGACGACAGCGCCCGCGACGCCCGGCGTGGATTTCGGCACAGCGGCGTTTCGGCGGGTGCGCTGCTCGCGGCGCTGTTCCCCGGCGCCCGGGTGTACGCCTTCGCGAACGCGGGCGACCCGCTCGCCCTGCCGCGGGGCATGGCGCTGGAGGAAGACTGGACCTACCTGCGCCACGGGGGGGTGCAGCAGCGCGCGGCGGTGCGCTGGATCGCGCCGGTCGAGGGCGCCGGCGTAGACGACATGATGGCCGGCGAGCGCGATGGCGTGGCCTGCCCCCGCGCCGACGGCTTCGTGGTGATCGAGGGCGAGCCCACCCCAGAGCTGGCCGACGCGCTCTACCACCTCTGCGGCTTCGCCCACCCCGACGGGCAGCCGGCCGAGCTGTACGCCGCCACCGCGCTCCCCGAGGTGCTCGAGCACGCGCGGGCAGTGGTGCTCCTCCACCTCGACAAGCATGGCCCCGGGCTGGCCATCTGCACCACGGAACCCCTCGAGGCCGATGGCACCCTCCGCGGCGTGGCCGAGGCGGCGGGAGCCTTTCCCGTGCCCTTCGCCATCCCGCCCATGCTCGCGCGCTGGGACCGGGCGCTCTACGAGATGCGCCTCGACTGGGACGTCGAGACGCAGGGCGAGTTTCCCGTCCCGCCCGCCGACGACGCTGGCGGGCGCTGGTCGGCCCGATCGCGGCGGATCGGGCAGGTGCGGGAAGACGAGGTGCCGGAGGGCGGGGAGGAGTAGCCGTCAGTTCGACGACAACGACGGCCCCACCGCGAGCCCCGCCAGCACCCGGTGCTCCACCGCGTCGTTCCCGGGGACAAAATCGCGACCGCTCACGCTCCCCAGCTCGTAGGACAGCGTGTACCAGCCGCCCTGCCACCGCACGTCGGCGGCGAGGCCGCCGCGGTAGCCCTGCTCGGCGGTGGGAAAGGTGAACAGGCGGTCGTTTCGAGCCTCCACCACGCCCACGCGGTGCACCCAGTCGCCCCAGAGTCGCCCGCGCCAGCCCTCGCCCCAGTAGGCCACCTGCGCCCACATCGTCTCGCTGTCGGGGCCGCCGAAGTGGCCCATCACCCGGCCGTCTTGCTGGAAACCCTCGTGGTACACGCGGTGGCCGACGTACCAGCGGAAGTAGTCGTCCATGAGCCGCGAGTACTCGGCCGTCACCACCACGGGCCGCAGCGACACCTCGCCGCCGTAGAGGTTCCCGACCCCGGCCAGCGCCGGGTACTCGAGGCCCCCGACGTCACGCATGATCATGTCTTCCCCGCCGTACTCCCACCACCCTTCCACGTGGTGCACCGGGCCGCCGATCCACTTTCGCAGCGGCAAGCTCACGCGGACGTGGATGTTGGCCAGCTCGTTCTGGTCGGGCAACACCAGGTCGGGATCGTCGTACACGTGCGGTTCGCTTGGGACGATGAGCTGCCCGATGTCCACGTCGGGGCGCCCCTCGCCGCCGAAGATCGACAGTCGCGTGGCGCCAATCTCCACCTGTGGCACCGGCATGTAGCGGAGGTCCATCAACAGGAGCCCCGGGTTGGCCACGTCGGTGCGCGGCTCGCCGAGCCAGCCCACGCCCAGCTCGCCGCGAAAACGCCCGGCCTTGCTCGCGACGCCCGGCAGGCGACCATCGCCGCCGCCGTTGACCATCCACGGGGCCACGGCGTTGTTGGACAGCGCGATCGTCCCGTGGCGGCCGGGGCCCAGCCAGCGGTCTTGCCGCCCGAAGCCGAGCCAGCCCTGCCCGGTGTCGACGCCCGCCCAGGCCTCGGGGATCACGTAGGCACCGTCGACATCGTCGATGGCATCGATGCCGCCCGCGCCGGTGAAGCGGGCGACGAAGGGGCCGGCGTAGAGCGCGCCGCGCAGGCCCAGGCGAGGTGACAACAGCCGCGCCTCGGCATCGCCCGAGCGATTGTCGGGCGCGAGCGTGCCGGCGGCCAGGGTGAAGCTCGGGCGCAAGTCGTAGCGCACGGCGAGCGACGACGCGTCGCGACTGCATTCGACCGCCAGCAGCGGCGTGGGACAGGCCCCCATGAGGGCGGCGCGCGACGCGGCCTCGGGCGCCATCGAGGCGAAGGCGTCGATGCCCTCGTCGCGGGCGGACTGGCCGGCGGCGGCGGCGATCCAGTCCACCTCGGGGTCGGCGGCGAGGGCGAGCGGGACGAGCAGCACGGCGGGCCCACGCTAGCCCGTGGGCAGCGCCTCCGCTGGCGGGCCAAACACCCGGGGCCGCGGCCCGACGCGCCGGCGAGGACTACTCCCGAAACCTCCCCGGATCGATCCCATGCTTGCGCAGGAGCCGGTGCATCGTCTCCCGCTCCATGGCGGCCTCGACCGCCGCGCGAGTGACGTTCCCGTCGAGGCGTCGTAAGAGCTCGCTGAAGTAGTGGCGCGCCGCCGCGGCGATGGCGCGCTCCTGGGCGGCGCGCCAGGTGCCTGCGGGGGCGGCCGGGGCCTGTCCCCCGTGCTCGGCGATCTGCGCGGGGAGAATGGTGTCGTCCTCGCAGAGCACGGCGGCCGCCTCGACCGCGTTGCGTAGCTCGCGCGCGTTCCCCGGCCACTCGGCGCCTTCGAGCGCCGCCAGCGCCTCGGGCGAGAAACGGCGCGCCGAGGTGCCGTAGCGGGCGCTGGCGAGGTGAAGGAAACGGGCGGCGAGGAGCGCGATGTCGTCACGACGTTCTCGCAGCGGCGGCAGGTGCAGGTGCGCCACTTTCAGGCGGAAGTACAGGTCCTGGCGGAAAGTGCCCTCGCGCACCATCTTCTCCAGGTCGCGGTGGGTGGCAGCCAGCACGCGCACGTCGAGCCGGCGGGTTTCGGTGGCGCCCAGGCGGCGAATCTCGCCCTCCTCCAGCGCGCGGTTGAGCTTCACCTGGAGGGCCAGGGGCAGGTCGCCGATCTCGTCGAGGAGGAGGATGCCGCCCTGCGCCGCCTCGAAGAGCCCGGCGCGGTCCTGCGTGGCCCCGGTGTAGGCGCCCTTGCTGGCGCCGAAGAGCTCCGCCTCCAGGAGCGGCTCGGGGATGGCGCCGCAGTTCACCGCCACGAGGGGCCCCTTTCCAAACACCCGGTGCAGCTCGCGCGCCACCACCTCTTTCCCCGTGCCCGACTCGCCGGTGAGCAGGACCGGAACGGGGAGCCGCCCGATGCGCTCGGTCCAGCGGCGCACCTCCTGGGCGGCCTTCGACTGCCCGAGGAAGGCCGAGTCGCCCGAGGTGAGGGCGGCCTCGAGCTCGCGGGTGCGCGCCACGAGGCGATGTCGCTCGGCGGCGCGGCGGACCACGCGGGCGAGATCCTCGGCCTCCACCGGCTTCGCCACGTAGTCGTAGGCGCCCGCGCGCAGGGCGGCGACGGCGGCCGACACCTCGGCGTAGGCGGTGATCAGCACCACCTCGGGCGGGGAATCGAGCGCCCGCGCGGCGGCCAGCACCTCGGTGCCGCCCGCCCCGGGCATCTTCACGTCGCTCACCACCACGTCGAAACGATCCTCGTTGAGCCTCGCGATGGCGGCGGCGCCGTCGGCGACCGCCTCCACCTCGAAGCCCGCGCCCCGCAGCGCCCGCGCGAGCAAGTCGCGGACGTTGGGGCGGTCTTCCGCCAGGAGCACGCGCTCACCCATGACCAAACTCCCACCGGGCCACGGTGCCGCCGCCCGGACGATCCTCGTGTGTCAGTGTCCCGCCCTGCGCCTCGACGATGCGCTTGCAGATGGCGAGGCCGAGCCCGGTGCCCTCGTGGCGCCCGGTGACGAAGGGCTGGTAGAGCCTCGCGCGCACCCCGGGGGGAACGCCGGCCCCCCGGTCGGCGATGGTCACGGCGTCGCGCGCGAGCGCCACCTCCACGACGGCGCCGGTCGGCGAGGCTTGCACGGCGTTGATGAGCAGGTTGTCGAGCACCTGGCGCACGGCGGTGGGCGCGGCGAGGCGCGTGGCCGGCGTGGTGCCGGTGAGCTTCACGGTGATGTCGCGAGCATCGGCCACCATCGTCACCCGGTCGATGGCGGTCGACACCGCCTCGGCGAGGTCGATGGCCACGGGCAGCTCGCGGGCCGGTCGCGCGAAGCCGAGCAGCCCCTGCACCACGTTGCGCGCGTGCTCGGCCTCAACGCGGATGGGCGAGCCGGGCTCGGCGTTGCCGAGGATCACCGCGAGCGGGTTCATCAGCTCGTGGGCCACTGCCGAGGCCATCTCGCCGAGCGCGGCGAGGCGCTCGGTTTCCACGCGGCGTCGCTCCAGGCTGCGAACGATCTGGGTCGCGACCACGGCGGCCAGGGCCGCCCCCCCGACGGCCACCACCACCGCGCCCACCCAGGCCCGCGTCGACTCGCGCGTGGCGCGAGCGAGGGCCTCTTCCTGGCGGTGGCTGAGCGCGTGGAGCACGGTGGCGATGGCGTCGCCCGTGGCCTTGGCGTGCACCTCCGCCTGCGCATGGAGCGCCATGGCGGCGTCGCGGCTCATGGTGCCGGCGCGTGCCACCGGCACCACCGATTCGGCAAACCACCAGTTGCCGGCGGCGACCGCCTCCCGGATGGGCTCGATGTCGACGTCCTCGTCGCGCGCCGCCACCAGCGCCGCGTCGACCGAGGCCACCACCTCCACGTAGTGGTCGAGGTGACCGGGCCCGCCCTCGATGAAGGTGTGGGCCTGGTGCACGTAGGCCTCCTGCGCGGTGGTGGCGAGTGACAAGAGCGCCTCCCGTTGCAGGGCGATGCGCTGGTGCTCGCGGTTGGCCTCGGCCACGCGGCTCCAACTCAAGAAGCCGAGCCCGGTCCCCAGCGCTTGCAGCGCCACGAGGCCCGCGACGGCGAGCACCACGCCGCGCTTCACTCCTCGACCGTCATCAGCCCCGCCATGCCATCCTCGGCGTGCTCGAGGATGTGACAGTGGTACATCCACTCGCCGGGGTTGTCCAGGGGGCTGGCGAAGGAGAGCGTGCTCATCGGCGGCGCGTCCCACGTATCCTTCCAGGCGGGCGGGCCCTCCACGGGCACGCCGTCGATGGCGAGGAGCTGGAAGCGGTTGCCGTGGATGTGGAAGGGGTGGTGCATCTCCGAGTCGTTCTTCACCTCGAAGAGGGTGTCGACGTTGCCCTGCACCGTCACCATGGGCACGTCGGGCCAGGCCGCGCCGTCGATGGTCACCGTCCCGCCCATCATGTCCTCGTCGAGCACCCACTGGTGGCCGAAGGTGGTGGGCACGTTGTCCTCGAAGGCTGGGATGTCGGGGGTGGGTTGCACCCAGGGCGTGCCCTCCACCTCGCCCTCGCCATAGGTCAGGTAGAACACTGGGTTCTCCTGCTCGCCCATCGGGTCGTACTCCACCATCGAGCTGTGCTCGTCGTCGTGGAGCTGAAACCGGTTGTTCAGAAACGCGTAGGACTGGCCGGGCTCGCCGGTGGCCTCGACCAGCACCATGTAGCGCTCGCCAGGCACCACCAGCAGGTGCTCGGCCACGTAGGGCTCGGCGAGGAAACCACTGTCCGCGCCCACCACGGTCATCGTGTGACCCTCGAGGCGCACGTCCCAGAAGCGGGCGTTGGAGCTGTTGACCAGTCGCAGCAGGATCGTCTGGCCTCGCGTCACCTCGTAGCTGCGCAGCGCCCGGCCGTTGGCCATCAAGACGTTGCCGAGGCGGCCCATGAGCTGCATCATGTCGGTGTCGGGCGGGGCGATCTGGCGGGTGTCGTCGTCGAGCAGCACGTCGTCGAGCACGATGGGCAGGTCGCAGTCGGCGCGGCCCTCGCTGGCCTCGCGGATGATCATCGTGCCGTAGAGGCCGCGCTCGAGGAGCGTGTCGCCCGACATGTGGGGGTGGTACCAGTAAAAACCCGCGTCGGGGGGAACGAACTCGTAGGTGAAGGACTCGCCGGGCTGGACCGGGTCCATCATCTGCATCACGCCGTCCATCTCCGGGGTGATGCGCAGCCCGTGCCAGTGGATGGTCATCTCGGTGTCGGTGTCGTTGGTGAAGTTGACGACCACGGTGTCGCCCGCGTTGGCCTCGATGAGCGGCCCGGGGACGGTTCCGTTGAAGGCGAGCCCCGTCTCGAGGAGGGTGCCGGTGCCCGGGTCCCAGGCGAAGTCGCTGGCCACGAGGTCGAGGGTGGCGGTGCCCGCGCCGGGGGTGCTCCCAGCGGTGTAGCCGCAGGCCTCGGGCGCGGCGGGGGTGATCCAGTCGGCCTCCGTGTCGGTGCCGGTGTCGGCGGTGTCGTCGAGGTTTGCGCCGGGGGAGGACGTGTCCCTGGTGTCTTCCACGCACGCGAGGAGGAGAATCAGCATGGCGCGACCCTAGCCGACTGCCGCGTTCGCCGCGCGGCGCGGCAACTGTGACCGTGGTGGTCACGGCGTGGTGCGCCAGGTCACCGATGCGGGCGGCGCGGGCGCCGTGTAGAGCGGGCCGCTCCGGAGTTTTCCATGCGTCTCGTCGTCTTCTTCCTCTTGGCCTGCTTCACTGGCGACACCACGGCCTCCGCCGACACCGCGGGCGGCACCGATACTGGCAACACCGCCGACAGCGGCGACACCAACGACACCGAGCCCACCTGCGCCACGGTGGAATCGGGCGACAACTGGGCCTGGGGCGGCGAGTGTCCCCAGATGGTGACACCCTGCGACATCGTCGTGACCGAATGTGCGCTCGCCATCGACTACGACGCCGACGGCGGCATGACGATGGGGATGCCGTTCTCGGGCACCATCGAGGGCGACACCGTGACCTTTGCCAACGACAACGGGGTGGACGACTGCGTGGGCACGGTCATCGCGGCCGACGAGATCGAAGGGAGCTGCAAGGGCGGTTGCACCTTCACGCTCGAGCGGGGCCGTTAAGCTCGGGGGCAGGAGCCCCCCATGCCCAAGCGCGTCCTGGTCGTCCTGGCCGGCTGCGGTCATCTCGATGGCAGTGAGATCCACGAGGCGGTGATCACGCTGCTGGCGCTCGCCCGCAGGGGCTGCGCCGTGCAGTGCGCCGCCCCCGACAAGCCGCAGCACCACGTGATCGACCACCTGCGGCGCGAGCCCACCGGCGAAACGCGCAACGTGCTGGTGGAGGCGGCGCGCATCGCGCGGGGAAACATCGCGGCGCTGGGCACGGTCAACGCGGCCGACTACGACGGGGTTTTCCTGCCGGGCGGCTTCGGCGCGGCGAAGAACCTCTCCGACGTGGCCTTCGCGGGCGCCGCCGCCCACGCCGACCCCGAGCTGGAGCGCGTTCTGCGCGCCTTCCGGGCGGCCAACAAGCCCATCGGCGGCGTGTGCATCGCGCCCGCCATCCTCGTGGCGGCGCTACGCGAGGGCGAGGTGACCATCGGCGCCGAGCCCGGCCCCATCGAGGGGCTCGGCGGCACCCACGTGGCCTGCCCGGTCACCGAGATGCACGTGGACCGGGCGCGTAAGATCGTCACCGCGCCGGCCTACATGTACGATGCCACCATCGCTGATGTCGCGACCGGAATCGAACGGGCGGTCGCCGCCTTCGCGGAGCTCCTGTGAAGAAACAGCTCGCGGGCAAGGTCGTGGTCATCACCGGCGCCGGCCGCGGGCTCGGCAAGGCGCTCGCCGAGGCTTTCTCCGCCGAGGGGGCGTCGCTGGTGCTCGGAGCGCGCACCAGCATCGAGATCGACGAGCTGGCGGCGCGCTTGCCCGACACCATCGCCGTGCAAACCGACGTGCGCCTGCCCCGCGACGTGGACCGGCTGGTGGAGGCGGCCATGGCCGAGTTCGGCCGGATCGACGTTATGATCAACAATGCCGGCCTCGCCATCTACGGCCCGGTGGACGACACCACCCCCGACGCGGTCGACGCGATGATCGACACCAACGTGAAGGGTGTCATCTACGGCTCCCAGGCGGCGTTCCGGGCGATGAAGGTGCAGCGCGCCGGGCTCATCGTCAACATCAGCTCGATCGCGGGCAAGCTCCACCTGCCCAACGAGGCCGTCTACAACGCGTCGAAGTGGGCCGTCAACGGTTTCACGGGAACCCTGCGCCTCGAAGCCGCGAAGTGCAACGTGAAGGTGAGCTGCGTGTGTCCCGGCGGTATCGACACGCCCTTCTGGAAGGCGATGGACTTCTACCCCTTCCCCGAGGGCATCGATCCGAGTCGCGACTTCATGTCGCCCGACGAGGTAGCGAAAACCGTGCTGGAGATGGCGTTGAAGTCTGATCGTTACGTGGTGCCGGAAGTGGTGATGGTGCCCCTCTTGTAGGCTGCGCGCCGATTCCGCTAGCCCCCTCGGCCGCAGTGCATAGATTGGGCCGGTCATGACCCGTCGCCGTCGGCTTCCCTGGACCGCCGTGCTCGGCGTCGCGGCGCTCGCCCTCCTCACCGGCGCCGGCTCCGAGGCCGTGTCTCACGTGCTCGTCGCGCTGCTGCTGGTGCTGGTGTCGGCCAAGCTCGGCGGCGACCTCGCGATGCGCCTGCGCCAGCCGCCCGTGCTCGGCGAATTGCTCGCCGGGGTGGTGGTGGGCAACCTGGGCCTAGTCGGCGTCGACGCCTTCGAGTGGATCGCGCACGACGAGATGGTGACCGTGCTCGCCGAGGTGGGCGTGGTGCTGCTGTTGTTCGAGGTGGGCCTCGAGAGCACGCTGGGACAGATGGCGCGGGTGGGTGGCAGCGCGTTCGTGGTCGCGACACTAGGCGTCGTGGCGCCGACGGCGCTCGGCGTGGGCGTGGGCGCCTGGCTTCTCCCGGACGAGTCGCTCTACGTGCACCTGTTCCTCGGCGCCATCCTCTGCGCCACCAGCGTGGGCATCACCGCGCGCGTGCTGCAAGACCTCGGCGCCTCGCAGACGCCCGAGGCGCGCGTGATCCTCGGCGCGGCGGTGATCGACGACGTTCTCGGCCTGGTGGTGCTCGCCGCCGTGGCGGGGGTCATCGAGGCGGCCAACGCGGGACAATCGGCCGGGGTCGGCCCGATCGTCATCATCGTCGCCAAGACCCTCGGCTTCCTCGTGGCGGCGGGCCTCGTGGGGGTGTTCGTCGTCCCCCGCGTGCTGCGCCGCGCCGCCCGCCTGCGTGGCACCGGCGTGATGCTGGGCCTGACGCTGGCCTTTTGCTTCGCGATGTCTTTCGCCGCGCTCCAGGTCGGCCTCGCGCCGATCGTCGGCGCCTTCGCGGCCGGGCTCGTGCTGGAACACGCGCACTACCAGCCCTTCCACGAGAGGGGAGAGCGGGAGATCGAGGAGCTGGTCCACCCGATCGTGCAGTTCCTCGCCCCGGTGTTCTTCGTGCTGATGGGCTTCAAGGTCGACCTCCGCGCCTTTGCTGACACCTCGGTGCTCGCGCTCGCGGCCGCGCTCACCGTGGTTGGCATCGTCGGTAAGCAGGTGTGTTCGCTGGGGGTGCTCGACAAGACCATTCGTCGCCTGCCGGTGGGCGTGGGGATGATCCCGCGCGGCGAGGTGGGCCTCATCTTCGCCGACGTGGGCGCCAAGCTGATGTTCCAGGGACATCCCGTCGTGAACAGCGGCACGTTCTCGGCGGTGGTGATCATGGTGATCGTCACCACCCTGGTCACGCCGCCGGCGCTCACGTTGGTGATGCGGCCGGCGCGTGCTTAGAGTCGTCGCATGGAACACACCACCATCGCCGTCCGCGGCATGTCCTGCAGCCACTGCGTGATGACCGTGGAGCGCGGCCTCGGCCAGCTCCCCGGCGTCAAGCGCGTGGCCGTGGATCTCGAGGCCCAGACGGTGACCATCTCTCACGAGGGCGCCGCCCCGGGCGACGACAAGCTCCGCGCTGCGATCGACGACATGGGCTACGAGTACGGGCGGAGGCTGTAGGGGCGGGGGTAGGCTGTAGTAGAGGAACGAGAAAGGTTTTCTGCTCAAAGACCGTCGCGCTGATTCCCAGCCCGCCCGCCACGTTCTCGATGTACAGGGGTCGCCCACCACTTGCCGGGGCGGCGCCTGCACGCGGGCCGAGAGCGCGGCGGAGCGCATCTCCTTCTTTCAGAGAGTGTAGCGGCCGCTCGCGGCCGGGTCGATCGCCCGGGAGCCGGTGTTCCGCTACGCCAGGGCGTCTTGCTGGTCGTTCAAGAAGCAGGCACTACTTGGGCTTGCCGATCACGATGCCGAGGCCCACTTGCAGGAAGACGCCGCTGCCATCCACCCCCACGCTGTCCGAGACGCCGTCGGCGGAGCCCGCCCCGAACAGCGGGCGAACTAGCGCTAGCTCGGGGATGAGCCGGACCGAGCCGCCCACGTGCGCCGAGTAGCCTGCCGATGCCCCGAGGCTCCAGATGGCGGCCGAGGCGCTGGATCCCGCCGCACCGGCGTTGAAACTCCACACGTGGACCTTGGGCCCGAGCACCACCTGGTTCTCGCCCATGCGCAGGCCAAACAGCACCGGGACGTGTAGCGCGAGGATCGACACGCTCGCGTCGGCGGCGCCGATGGCCATGCCGCCCACGGCCGGGGCGATCGAGATGGGCACGTTCGCGTCGCGCTCGGTGAGGCCAAACTTGCCGGATAGCTCGATGCCGCTGGAGCCCACGCGCCCGCCGATGTCGACACGATCGCTGAGTCCCACCCGCGCCGACACGCCGGCGTGGGGGTACAGCAAGGTGGCGCTCTCGCCGCTACCCCCCCACATCGAGGGCTCGATGCCCACTTCCCAGTTGCCCTTCCCGAGCGTCTCGGCGTTCTGGAAGGTGCCGAAAGTGGCGCAGCCGGTGAGGAGGGGAAACGCGGCGAGAAGTCGATGCACGGTCGCTCCGTTGTTGCGAGCGAGGGTACCACGGTGGCTCATCGGCCTCTGCCCTCCCCGGCGGCGTCATCTTCGTCTGCGGGACGGGCAAGCTCGCTCTCTCGCCGGGGATCAAGCCGCTGGTGGTCGGCATCACCGTGGTGGCCTTCTGCGCGCCGGCGCCCGAGGTGGCGGCCTCGGTCACCACCGCCCTCAACGGCAGCCCGGCGCTGGCGGTGGGCAGCGGGCTATGGACCCGTGAAGTCAACCCCTGCCCGTGGCATCATTGGATCGTGCTCCTCCTCGCCCTGGCGTGTGCGCCCGCCGAGACATCCCCCTGCGCCTACGGCTTCGAGGTCGACGAGGTGGGCAAGTGCGTGCCACCGGACGGCGAAAACATCGATGACACCGATGACACCGATGACACCGATGACACCGATGACACCGATGACACCGATGACACCGATGACACCGGCACTTGGCGCTCGCTCCCCGCCGGGTGCGCCGTCCCGTCGGCGCTCGCGACCGATCCCATCGTCTTGACCGACGAGTTGGTCCCCGGCGAGCAGGGTGGTAGCTACGAGATGTTGGACATCGAGCTGGCCGACGGCGTGGCCTACGCCGTGGGAGAGGGCGGGCTGCTGGTGCTCGATCCCACCCCGGGCGCGGCGCGGGTGCTGGGCGCCGGCGTGGGATCGAGGTTTCACCGGGTGGAGCCGCTCGGCCAGGGCCTGGTGGCGTTGACCCACCGCGAGGTGGGGCTCGTCCTGGTCGACGCGAGCGATCCCGCCGCCCTGTCGCAGGTGGCCAGTCTCGCGGTCGCCGGCATGGAGGGCATGGCGGCGGTCGAAGGCTACCTCTACGCGAGCGTGCACGACCACGGCGTGTACGTGCTCGACGTGTCCGATCCGACGCGACCGGTGAAGGTGGGCGGGAGCATGGGCCTGTCCGCGGCCTGGGAGCTGAGCAAGCCGCGGGAGGGCTGGATCTACGCTGCCGACAACGCGCTCGGCGTGGTGCCGATCGACGTCTCCGACCCGCTGTTCCCGCTCGTCGGCACCCCGGTCGATCTCGGCGCGGCCGTGCTCCACGTCAGCATCGACGGCGACCACCTCTACGCGTCCACCGGGGGCTTCGGCGTGGTGGTGCTCGACCTGGCCGACCCCGCCGCGCCGCTGCCGGTGGCGACCCTGCCAACCGGCGGCTCGGCGGTGATGGCCGACGCCGACGAGGGGCTCCTGGTCGCCGCCGACCACGACGGGATCGCCGCCTGGGACGTGTCCGACCCCGCCGCGCCCGTGCCGCTCGGCCGGGAGGCAACCCCGCAGGTCGCGCTCGGCGTGGCGCTTGGCAGCGACGTGGCCTGGGTGACGGACTGGACGGCGATCGAGGGCTGGGCCATCGACCGGGCGGCGGTGGCGCCCGAGTTGTCGCTGTCGTCATCGGAGGTGCTGGTTCCCATCGAGGGCGGGAGCGTGGAGCTGAGGGTGACCAACCACGGTTCGGCGGCGCTGTCCCTGCTCGGGGCCCTGAGCAGCGACGCGCGCCTGGCGATCGCGGCGAGCACCGACTCGCTGGCCCCCGGCGAGGAGGGGCTGCTCCGCCTGTCCTTCGCGGGCGACGGCGACGAGCTCGACGCCAGCGTGTGCCTTGTAAGCGACGACCCGGACGACCCGGTGCAGACGATCATGGTCGGCACCAGCAATGGCGACCCCTACATCGGCCTCGCCGCGCCGGACTTCGAACTGCCGGGGATCGACGGCAACACCTATCGTCTCTCCGACCAGCTTGGGCACCCGGTGATGCTGGCCTTCTTCGCCACCTGGTGCTCCGTCTGCCCGTCCGAGGTCTCGGACATCGACCAGAGTATCTACCAGGCCTACAAGGACGCCGGCGTGGTGGTGTGGGCCATCGCGAGCGGGGATACCGACATCGAAAGCGTGGTGCGGTTTGCCGAGGGCTTCGAGTTGACCCTGCCCGTGCTCTACGACGAGGGCGGGCGCGTGCAAGCGGACTACGTGACGCAGCCTGAGGTGGGAGCCGCCACCCACCACGGGGAGTGGATCATCGGCGCCGACGGCGTGATCGTGTACCACGCCGCCGACTACGACCACGACGCCGTGGTGGACGTGATCGAGGCGCAGTTGGGTGGGCAGTGAGCGATCCTTCGCTCGCCCGGTGATCGACGCCGGGCCCCGGCGGGATCACCGGTGCGGGCCGGCTAGTTGCCCGGTAGGGTGGTACCGGTTTTTCGAGGTGCCGATGCTTTTTCTTGTCGTCTTCGCCTGTACGCCCGAGACAGTCGAAGAAACGGAGAAAGAAGGGGCGACGTTGCCCACCACCGCCCTCGGCACCGGCGAGGGGGAACTCGACCCCGAGTCGGTGGACTACACCTACATCCTCGGCGACGAGGAGCAGCTCTCCGACCCGCGCGATCTCGGCTTCGACCCCGACGGCAACTTGTGGATCGCCAATCGGGACGATGACTGCACCTTCATCGTGTTCGACGCCGGGGAAGAGAACCAGTCCTACTACCGCCAGAAAGACTTCGCCGCCGAGCACTTCATGGAGGAGACGTCGGCCTTCGCCTTCGAGACCGCCGAGGGCCAGGACGGCGACCACGGCTACGAGTTCGGCTCCTGCGGCGAGTCGCGCAACACCTACAACGGCCGGCGGCGACCCGACAACTTCATGGGCCCGGTGTTGTGGTCGGCGCAGATCGACATCTTCGCCGAGGAGAATCCCAACGGCCTCGGCAGCCACCTCGACATGCTGCACCAGAGCCCCAACTGCGTGGGCCTGGCCTGGGAGCGCAACAACGTGTACTGGGTGTTCGACGGCCTGGCGGGCAACGTGGTGCGCTACGACTTCCAGGACGACCACGACGTGGGCCAGGACGATCACAGCGACGGCCTGGTCTACCGCCTCAGCGAGCCCACCGTCACCCGGGTGGAAGAGGCCCCGGGCCACATGATGATCGACCCGGCCACCGGGATTCTCTACGTGGCCGACACCGGCGGCGGGCGGGTGCTGGCGCTCGACACCCAGAGTGGAGAACGCGGCAAGGAACTGCGCGCGCGGAACGAGCCGCTCGAGGACTACGCCGAGTGGGACGGTGTCGAGTGGCAGGAGCTGGTCACCGGCCTCTCCGAGCCCGGCGGCCTCGCGCTCGGCAACGGCGTGCTCTACGTGGCCGAGTGGGGCACCGGCATCATCCGGGCCTTCGATCTCGGGGGCAACCGCGTCCAGGCGCTCGACACCGGCGCCGGCGCCGGGGCGATCTACGGGATCGAGATCGGTCCCGACGGGGCGCTCTGGGTGGTCGACAACGCGGCGCCGGGGGTTTTCAGGGTGGATCCGATTTGATCAGTGGGGGCGTGGAGCGCGGCGCTCAGGGGCCGCCGAGGAAGATCCAGATGGTGCCGGGGTGCTCGTCGTTGCTGAGTCGCGTGCTCAGTGCGAGGTCGTCGTAGCCGTCGCCGTTGGTATCTCCGGCCGCGACATCGTAGCCAACGTACTCCTTGTACTCGCTGCCCACGATCACCGCGTTGTCGCCCTCGCCCGGCGATCGGGTGCCGGCGAAGGGGCCGTACGCCACGTAGATGCGACCCTCGTCGCCATCGACGATGTCGGCGTTGTTGTCGCCAAGGGCGAAGTCCAAGCACCCGTCGCCGTTGGCGTCGAGCGCCACTGGGCCACGCAGCGACATGTAGCCATCGTAGGGGGTTTGCACGAGCGGGGTGGCGGTGGCCAGCGAGAGCCCGGCGGCCTCTGGCTCCACCACGAGCATGCCCCACCAGTCCCCGGAGTCCTCGTTCCAGTCGCCCACGACCACGAGGTCCTGGGTGCCGTCACCGTCGATGTCGACGAGCGCCGACGAACTGCGGATCCACGGCCCCTCGTAGTCCTCGTCGAACTCGAAGGACGCGAGGCGGACGTCCGGCGAGCGATAGCCATCTGCAGCCTCGAAGGGGCCGAAGTAGAGGTCGGCCACGGAGTCCTCGACGAGCAGCAACTCGTCGTTGCCGTCGCCGTCGCCGTCGAGATCGCCGGCGTCAAGCGCGTTCGCACCGTCACAATCGCTCGGGTAGCCCAGGGCGGCGTCGGGACCGAGGCCGTAGGCCTCCGCCGTGCCGACGGCGCCCGTCCAGGTGGCCGGCACCAGCCACACGCCGGCGCCGCACCAGTCGTAGTCCTCGTACCAGGTGCCGGCCACGGCGATGTCGCCCCCGGACTCGCCCGGGATCGCCTCGACCTGGAGGTCGTCGGCAATGCCGCCCGCGTAGTCCGAGGGCACGTCGAAGTCGATGGTGAGGTCGGCGTCTGCGGTGACCAGGCCGTACCTGGACTCGAGGAAGAGGTAGGCGCGAAGTGGGTACGGCTCCTCGAGCGAGTAGCCCTCTGCGAGCATCTGGGAGTGATCATCGACTACCAGTTGGACCGGCCAAGCGTAGGAAACGTGCTCGCCGGGGGCGGCCGCGAGCAGGACGTCGGCCTCCCACTCGTACGCCTGCTCCGGTTGGAGGGGACCTCCGGCCGCGAGCACGCGGTTCTCGTCGCCGCAGTCCGCGTCCGTCCAGACGTCGCCAAGCCCGTCACCATC
>Ga0194131_10001120_pt1 | contig 46338 bp, 45 predicted proteins | sample TA2KigO120mmetaG_FD_148631 | JGI IMG/M metagenome (GOLD analysis project Ga0194131, IMG submission 148631) | Freshwater microbial communities from Lake Tanganyika, Tanzania - TA2015053 Kigoma Offshore 120m | ecosystem: Environmental > Aquatic > Freshwater > Lake | place: Tanzania: Lake...
AGTCGAGTCGGCGCATCGGCGTTCGGTCGTCTTCACATGACAGGTCGTTGGGACTTCGACGTAGCAGTCGTCGGCGGCGGGCCGGGGGGCTCCGCAGCAGCCGCCGCACTCGCGCGCCGCGGACACGCGGTGGTGCAGATCGAGAAGACGACCTTTCCGCGCTTCCACATCGGCGAGTCGCAGCTCCCGTGGCTGAACGGGGTGCTGGCCGAGATCGGCGCCACCGAGGCGGTCGCGGCTGCAGGCTTCGTCCAGAAGTGGGGCGCTGCCTTCGGCGCCGGTGATGCAGACATCGAGCGCTACGCGGACTTCGCCCGTGCCCCCGAGGTGCCGGAGCCACAGACCGTCCAGGTACCGCGCGAGCGCTTCGATCAGGTGCTGCTCGACCACGCGGCGGCCTGCGGCGCGACCGTGAAGCAGCACTGCCAGGCCCGGCGTGCGAAGTTCGACCCGGACGGCGTCGACCTGACCTACGAGACCGCGGACGGCGGCGAGGCGACCTTGCGCGTCGGCGCGGTCGTCGACGCTTCCGGACGGTACGGCTTCCTCGCCCGGACGTTCGGACAGCGCCACTCCGATCCCGAGCTGCGCAACATCGCCGTCCACCGCCAGTACGAGAACGTGCCGCGGCGCGACGGACGGCGCGCGGGCGACATCCGGATCTTCACTCGCGCCGACGGCGGCTGGTTCTGGCTCATCCCGATCAGCGACCGCGTCATGAGCGTCGGCGTCGTGCTTCCGCAGACGGCGTACCGCGCCGTCGCCGCCGGACGTCCGGAGGACACGCTCGACGCGGTCACCAGGGCAACGCCGAACGTCGCGGCCCTGCTCGCGAACGCCAACGCGGTGAGCGAGGCGCGCTTCGAGGCCGACTACTCCTACCTGCACAGCCTCCAGGCCGGCGACCGCTTCGTCCTGGTCGGCGACGCGGGCGCGTTCCTCGATCCGATCTTCTCGACCGGCGTGCTGCTCGCGATGCAATCGGGCGTCGAGGCTGCGGCGGCGATCAGCGCCGGGCTCCGCGACGGAGACCTGAGCGCGCGGCGCTTCCGCGCCTTCGAGCGCCAGGTCGTACGGCGCTACCGTCACTTTCGCCGGCTCGTGGTCGGCTTCTACGATCCGGCGTTTCGCGATCTCTTCTTGAGCCCGAGCTCGCGCCTGGGCCTGTTCGAGGCGGTCCTGTCCACGCTGGCCGGAAACTGGCGGCCATCCTGGTCGATCCGCTTGCGGCTCTGGCTCTTCTTCTGGCTGGTCCGCATCCAGCGCCACGTTGCACTCGCGCCGCGGCACCTCGAGGCGACATCGGCGGCGACGGGTCGCCCGTTCCTCGAACCCGCGGGCGACCCATCGTCGCCCCGTCTGGCGGAGACGGGCGACGGACGTACTTGACGGCAGGCCGAGACGCCGTCGGAGCCCCGGCGGTCGCGCGAGCTCGTCGAACCGGACTTCAGGACGCGCGACAGATCCGTGTCAGGCCGCGCGACAGATCCGTGTTGCCAGGGCTCGGATCGACCGCAGGTCCTCGCGTCGCATGTCGGTCCGCATGAGCTTCACCGCGAACCGCTGCTCGATGGCCACCAGCAGCTCGACGAACGCCATCGAGTCCATGCCGAGCGCATCGAGCGGCTCGTCCAACGGCGCCTTGTCGACGTCGAGGCCGAGGATACTCGACACTTCGAGTGCGAGGATGTCCTCGACTTGCTCCTGGGTCATGTCCAACACTGAGCGCACCGTCCGGACCCGGCGAAGGTATCGATCGTCTCCGGACGGGTCAATCCAGTGTTCCGTCACCGAAATATCGTGACGGCCGAGCACGTGCCGGTGCGCGCGCCCGGAGCTCGCTCCGACGGCGAAGCTCCACCGGGATCGAACGTCGGAATTGACCTCCGCGGAGCGATCGGCCAGCGTGTCGAAGGTGTCCACGGACAGGCCGCTCGTCGATCCCGACATCGCCGCCTATGCCGACGCGCTGACGTCGGTCGGTCACCCGCTGTATGCGCGCCTGGTCGACGAGACCGTCGCCAGCGCACTCGTGCCCGGGATGCAGCTGGGACGCGTCGAGGGCCGGCTGCTCACGCTGCTCGCACAGCTGGCCGGGGCGCGGCGTGCGATCGAGCTCGGCACGTTCACCGGCTACTCCGCGCTCGCCATCGCCGAAGGCCTCGCAGCCGACGGGACACTCCTGACCTGCGACGTCGATGCGCGCAGCACCGAGGTCGCGCGGCGGTACTTCTCGCAGATCCCCTGGGGGCGCAAGATCGAGCTTCGCCTCGGCCCGGCCCTCGACACGCTCGCCTCGGTCGACGGACCGTTCGACTTCGCTTTCCTCGATGCCGACAAGGAGCGCTACGTCGAGTACTGGGAAGCGCTGCTCCCCAAGGTGTCGCCGGGCGGCTTGCTGGTGGTCGACAACGTGTTCTGGTCGGGAACGGTCCTCCAGCCACGAACTCGCGGCGCCCGGGCGGTCGCCGCGTTCAACGAGCACGTGCGCGGCGACCCCAGGGTCGACATCGTGACGCTCACGGTCCGGGACGGACTCCTGCTGGCGCGCAAACGGACCGCCGACTGAGCGCGCGGCACGCTTCGCCAGCGCGGCGATTCGACTCTCGCCACGGATTGACGGTGGGCGCGTCGCGCCGTACGTTTCCGCCGCCGCGATGCCGTCGCCCGTCACCGACAGTGGTCTCAAGCTCGAGTTCCTCAGCGACGCGTCGACGCCCACGCCGGGGCGTCACCCGCTCGCGGTGGTCGTGCACGACCATCTCGGGGGACCGATCACGAGCGCGCTCACCGTCCGGCCCCGGCTCGCGGCGCTGACGCCGGACACCCCCGCGGAGCTGTGGTCGACGGCCGAGCCCGCGCAGCACGGCGAAGCGCTCGGCTTCAGGCTCTCCTGGACGAACGACGTGCTGTTCGGCGCCGCGGAGCTCGACGGCGACGACCTCGAGGACGCGGCGTGCCGGGTCTACGGCGCCCTGATCGAGATCATCGAGACGCGCGGCTACCCGCACCTCTTGCGCGTCTGGAACGTCGTGCCACGCATCGGCGCTCCGGCACCGGGCGGATCGCGACTCGACCGCTACATGCTGTTCTGCCGCGGCCGCGCGGCGACGTTCGAGTCTGCCTACGGGAGCGGATTCGAGGCGCGCCTGTGCGCGGGCACGGCCGTCGGCAGCGACTCCGGTCCGCTCTCGGTGTGGTTCATCGCGAGCCCCACGGAGGGCGAGCATCGCGAGAACCCGCGCCAGGTGGAGGCGTACCGCTACCCGAAGCGCTACGGCCCGCAGCCGCCCGCGTTCGCGCGTGCGACTCTGGCGCCCGGCGCGCTCGGAACGGGTCTCTTCGTATCCGGCACGGCGAGCGTCGTGGGCAGCCACAGCATGCACCCCGGCGACCTCGAAGCCCAGGTCGAGGAGACGCTGCGCAACATCGGCGCGCTGATCGGCGCCGACGACGCGCCCGACGCCGAGGACATTCCCTACCTCCGCGTCTACCTGCGCCGTGCCGGCGACCTTGCCGCGATCCGGGCCAGGCTCGCGCCCTACGCATGCGACGGGACACAGGTCACCTATCTGCGCGCGGACATCTGTCGGCCAGAGCTCCTGGTCGAGATCGAAGGCCTCGCCCGGCATCGGCGCGGGCGTTCGCAGCTCCGACGTCGCGCCGATGCGGGGCTGCACGAAGGATAGCGACGAAGAACCTGCGGGCGGCGGCCGGGGCGGAGCGTCGAACAGAGCCGGCGCGCGCCAGGGATCGGTGAGCTTTGAGCGGCCGGCCGGGGCAGCTACACGCCCGCTCATGGGAAACGACGAGCCCGCGGAGCCCGGCCCGGGCGCGGACGACGGCCATTGCATCTACGGCGCGCTCGCGGACTGGTGGCCGCTCTTCTCGTCACCGGCGCACTACCTGGAGGAAGCGCACGCCTACCGGACGCTGCTGCTGAGCGCGTCCGACACGCCCCCTCGCACGCTGCTCGAGCTGGGCTCGGGCGGCGGCGGCAACGCGAGCCACCTGAAGCTCGACTTCGCGCTCACGCTCGTCGACCGAGCGCCCGGCATGCTCGAGGTCAGCCGCAACCTGAACCCGGAGTGCGAGCACGTGCTGGGCGACATGCGCGACGTGCGTCTGGGACGCGCGTTCGACGCCGTCTTCGTGCACGACGCGGTCTCGTACATGACCTCGCTCGAGGATCTCGCCCGCGCGGTTCGCACGGCCTACGTGCATTGCCGCCCGGGCGGCGTCGCGCTGTTCGCGCCGGACGCGCTCCGCGAGACGTTCCGCGAAACCACGAACTGCGGCGGCAGCGAGGACGGGACGCGGGCGCTGCGCTATCTGCAATGGCTCTGGGACCCCGACCCGGCCGACGACACCTTCGTCGCCGACTGGGCGTGCCTGCTCCGCGACGGGAGCGGCGCACCGCGCGTCGTGCACGATCGGCACCTGTTCGGGCTCTTCGCGCGCGCCGACTGGCTGCGGGTGCTCAGCGAGGCGGGCTTCGCGGCGCGCTCCGAGCCGTTCGTGCACAGCGAGGTCGAGCCGGGGCGCGTCGAGGTGTTCGTCGGACGGCGTCCGGGCTGAGTCCGGTCCTCGCCCGTCGTCGACGCCGCGGTCGGGCGCGGTGCAGCCGCGTCACCGCCGGCGCGGCGATTCCGCGACCAGCCACGTGTCGTCGATCGCTTCGGTCGCGTGGCGCCTTCCCGCGACCAGCGTCAGCGCCGCGCTCGACGGCCGAAGCACGCGCATCCCGCGAGCCGTGCGAACCCGCAGCGCACCACGCAGGACGCGCAGCGTCTGCCGGTACGCGTGCGCGTGCGGCTCCTCGATGTGGCCGCGCGGCTTGAACACGAGCAGCAGACCCGGCCCGAGCCGGTAGACCGCGTGGCCGTCGGCCGGCAGGACCGGAAAGCCCGAGCGGACGTCCCGGCCCGTCAGATGAAGACGCCCGGCGCGTCTTCGTCCTTTCGTGGTCGGCGAAGCCGGTGCGGACGTCAGACGGAACGCCCTGCCAGTGCCATCCTTCGCGGTCGGCCAAGCCGGTGCGGACATCAATCGCGGCCCCCCTCGCCCGGCGCGCCGCGCGCGGCGCAGACGCCCTTCCTCGCTGCCGAGATGAAGTCGAGCATCTCCTGCACGTCCGCGGTCGGCCCGCCCTCGGCGGCGGCCTCCTCGAGCACCCTCTGCCGCGCGACGCTCAGGTTGGGGCGGCCCAGGAACAGCTTCCGGTAGGCACTGCGGATCGCGAGGATGCGCGCGCGATCGAAGCCGGCGCGGCGCAGACCGACGACGTTCACCCCGCCGACCCGGTTGGTGCCGTACACGCCGACGCAGAACGGCGGCACGTCCATCGAGACCGCCGCGCCGCCCTGCATCATCGCGAGCCGTCCGACGCGCGTGTGCTGGTGGATCATGACGTAGGCGGACAGGAAGGCGCGCTCGCCCACCTGCACGTGGCCGCCCAGCACCGCTCCGTTCGCGAGGATCACCCCGTCGCCGACGCGGGAATTGTGGCCGACATGCGCGTTCGCCATGAAGTAGCAGTCGTCGCCGACGACGGTACGGCTGCCGGAGGCCGTACCGCGGTGCAGCGAGCAGCCCTCGCGGATCACGTTGCGGTGTCCCACCTCGAGGAAGGTCGGCGAGCCGTCGTACGCCAGGTCCTGCGGGTCGTCACCGACGACGGCTCCCGGGTGCACGACGTTGTCGTCACCCATCCTGGTACCGGCGCAGACGTGCGCGTGGGCGAGGATCCGCGTGCGGGCGCCGATCACCGCGCCCGCCTCGACCACCGCGAACGGGCCGATCTCGACCCCCTCACCGAGAACGGCATCCGGGCTCACCGCTGCTCGGGCGTCGACGCGTGTCGCTTCAGCCATCTTCGGGTCCGCTCCGTCGGTCGCGTCCGGGTATTGGGGCAACGTCGCCCGTGTCCGCGCTCTCGTCGTCGAGCGGACCGGGGATGGTGTACTTCTCGTCGAGCCAGGCGCCGAGGTCGACCAGCCGGCAGCGCTCCGAGCAGAACGGACGATACCGGTTGCCGTCCCACGGCAGCTGCGTTCCGCACTGCGGACACGCCACGACGCGCATGGGACGGACCTTACCCGTTCGCCGCTCGCTTCTGAAGCCACGCGGCACCGCGGCCCCTGGGCGTTTCCCGGACCGCGCCCGACCGGTACGAACGGCGCATGCCGTCGACACGCGCCACGTCCCCGGAGCCCCTCGCGGGTCTACGGGTGATTGCCTTCGAGAGCCGGCGCCAGGCGGAGCTCGAGCTGCTGCTCGCGCGCCACGGCGCGCGGGTGATCACGGCACCAGCGCTACGCGAGGTGCCGATCGAGGCGAACGCCGACGCGGTCGAGTTCGTGGCCCGCCTCGAACGCGGCGAGCTCGACGTGGTGATCCTGCTGACCGGCGTCGGAACGCGCGCGCTCGTCGACGCGGTGCGTCCGCGCTGCCCGACCGACCGGCTCGTCGAGCTGCTGCGCCGGGTCAGGATCGTCGCGCGCGGCCCGAAGCCGGTCGCCGCGCTGCGCGCGCTCGACCTCGTGCCCGACGTTCGCGTTCCCGAGCCGAACACCTGGCGCGAGCTGCTCGACACGCTCGACCGCGAGCTGCCGGTGCACGGACTCCGCGTCGCGGTGCAGGAGTACGGCAAGGCCAACCCGGCGCTCCTCGACGGGCTCGCGGCGCGTGGCGCGGACGTGCTGCGCGTCCCGGTCTATCGATGGGCCTTGCCGCACGATCTGGCGCCGCTGCGTGCGGCGATCGCGCGCCTCGTCGCGCGCGACGCGGAGGTCGTCGTGTTCACGACGGCCGTGCAGCTCGACCACCTGCTGCGGGTCGCCGCCGAGTCCCCGGGCGGCGCGGACGCGGTACGCTCGGCGCTGCGCGACGACGTCGTCGTCGCGTCCATCGGGCCCACGGTGGCGGAAGCGCTGGGCGAAGCCGGGCTGCCGGTCGACGTCACGCCGGTCCACCCGAAGCTCGGCTGGCTCGCCAATGTGATCGCCGAGCAGGCGCCAGCGCTCGTCGCGGCGAAGCGCGCGCGGCGCACGCCGCGCTGAGAGCTCGCGGATCCATCCCCGGACCGAGCCGGGAGGTGATGGATTCACGGACTCCGAGTCCCGCGTCCCGCAGGGAGAGCCACGGGTTGGTGGGTGGACCGGGCCGCGCTACCATCCTTTGCCGAATGCCGTCTTCCGCCCCGTTTCTCCTCGCCTGCCGGCGCCAACCCGTTCCGTTCACGCCGATCTGGCTGATGCGGCAAGCGGGTCGGTACATGGCGGAGTACCGCGCCGTCCGCGAGCGGCTCTCGTTCCTCGAGCTCTGCAAGACTCCGTCCGCGGCGGCCGAGGTCACCCTGCAGCCGGTCGAGCACATGGGCGTGGACGCCGCGATCCTGTTCGCGGACATCCTGCTCGTGCTCGAGCCGCTCGGGCTCGGCCTCAGCTTCGCCAAGGGCGACGGTCCGGCGATCGCGCGCCCGGTGCGCGACGCAGCGCACGTCGAGCGCATGCCGCGCGTCGACGTCGCGGATTCGCTGTCGTACGTCTTCGAGACGGTCCGCCTGGTCAAGCACACGCTCGCAGGACGCGTGCCGCTCATCGGCTTCGCCGGCGCTCCGTTCACCCTCGCCTCGTACGCCATCGAGGGCAGCGGCTCGCGCAACTACGCGCACACCAAGCGCTTCCTGTACGCGCAGCCCGCAGCGTTCCACGCGCTCATGGCGCGCCTGGTCGACGTCACGGCCGACTACCTCGGGGGCCAGATCGACGCGGGAGTCGAGGCGGTGCAGGTGTTCGACAGCTGGGTCGGGAACCTCGCGCCGGAGGACTACCGCACGAGCGTGCTGCCGCACATGCAGGAGCTCTTCCGTCGCATCGGCGGCCGCGTGCCGGTGGTCAACTTCAGCACCGGAACCGCGGGCTTTCTCGAGCTCGTCGCCGCGGCGGGCGGCGACGTGGTCGGACTCGACTGGCGGATCGCCCTCGAGGACGGCTGGCGCCGGGTCGGCCGCGACCGCGCCGTGCAGGGCAACCTCGACCCCAGCGTTCTGCTCGGTCCGCGAAGCGTGATCCGCGAGCGGGCCCGTGCGCTCCTCGCACAGGCGAACGGCCGCCCCGGTCACGTGTTCAACCTCGGCCACGGCATCCTGCCCGAGACGCCGCCCGACAACGTCCGTGCCCTGGTCGACGCCGTGCACGAGCTGAGCGCGCGATGAGGGACGCCGTCACGTCGCCCGCGCGGCCGTTCGACGCGGTCCTGCTGATCGCGTTCGGGGGCCCGACGGCGCCGCACGAGATCCGCCCGTTCCTGCAGAACGTCACGCGCGGACGTCCCATTCCGCCCGCCCGGCTCGAGGAGGTGGCCCACCACTACGACAAGATGGGTGGCCGGTCGCCACTGAACGAGCTGACCTTCCGCCAGGCGGACGCGCTGCGCGCAAGACTCGCGCAGGCGGGCCTGCCGCTGCCGGTGTACGTCGGGATGCGCAACTGGCACCCGTACCTCGCCGAGACGCTGCGCGGGATGCGCGACGCCCGAGTCGCGCGCGCCTTCGGGATCATCCTGTCGGCGCACGATTCGGAGGCCGGCTGGCAGCGCTACCTGCAGGACGTGCTCACCGCGCAGGCCGGAATCCGCGACGCGGGCGAATCCTGTCCCGACGTCGAGTTCGCGCCGAACTGGCACGATGCGGACGGCTACGTCACCGCGTCGGCGGCGCGCATCGCGGCCGCGCTCGAGCCGATCCCCGGCGGCGAGCGTGCGGCGACGCCGCTCGTCTTCACGGCGCACAGCATTCCCGCCGACATGGCGTCGGCGTCGCGCTACGTCGAGCAGTTCACGCGCTCGGCGCGTCTCGTCGCGGAGCGGCTGGGGCACGCGCGCTGGCAGCTCGCCTACCAGTCGCGCAGCGGGCGCCCGCAAGACCCGTGGCTCGAGCCCGACATCAATCTCGTCATCGAGCAGCTCGCCGCCGCAGGCGAGCGTCGCCTGGTCGTCGCGCCGATCGGCTTCGTCTGCGATCACGTCGAGGTGCTCTACGACCTCGACGACGAGGCGCAGGCGACGGCCGCGCGGTGCGGGATCGCGATGACGCGCGCCGGCACCGTCAACGACCATCCCGGCTTCATCGCCATGCTCGCGGGGCTGGTGGAGAACGCGTGGGGACGCCCCCGGTAACCGGGCACGGCACGGACGCGCGCCGGCGGCGAGCCCGCCTCGTCGTGGTCGGCGGCGGCATCACCGGGCTCGCCGCCGCGAACCGCGCCGTCGAGCGCGGCGGCGTGGACGCCGATGTCCTGCTGCTCGAGGCAGGCGAACGTCTCGGCGGCGTCATCTCGACCGAGCGCCGGGGCCCGTTCCTGCTCGAAGGAGGCCCCGATTCGTTCATCAGCGAGAAGCCGGAAGCGATCGAGCTCTGCCGCCGGATCGGCCTCGAGGACCAGCTGTTGCCGACCAACGACGCCAACCGACGCACCCTGATCGTGCGCGGCGGCAGGCTGATCCCCCTGCCCGACGGCTTCCAGCTGCTCGGGCCGACGCGCATCCTGCCGTTTCTCCGCTCGCCGGTCCTCTCGTGGAGAGGAAAGCTCGCGGCGGCAAAGGACCTGCTTCTGCCGCGCGGCGGACCGCCACCGGACGGCGACGAGAGCCTCGCGAGCTTCGTGCGGCGGCGGCTCGGCACGGAGGTGCTCGAGCGCCTGGCGCAGCCGCTCGTCGGCGGCATCTACACGGCGGACGCGGAGACCCTGTCGCTCGCGACGACCATGCCGCGCTTTCTCCAGCTGGAGCGCACGCACCGGAGCGTCATCCTGGGTCTGCGCGCGCAGGCCCGGCGCGCCGGCACCGCGGCCGCGGCGGGAACGAGCGGTGCGCGATTCGGCCTCTTCGTCACGCTGCGCGACGGCATGGCGACCCTCGTCAGCGCGCTCGCGGCGCGCCTGCCGGAGGGAACCGTTCGCCTCGACGCCGCGGTCCGCTCGATCGCACCCGGGCGGCAAGCTGCGCACGGCTCGGCGTGGGTAGTGACGCTCGCGAGCGGCGAGGAGATCGCCGCCGACGCCGTCGTCGTCGCATCGCCCGCGCCCGTCGCGGGACGTCTGCTGCAGGAGGCGGACGCAGCGCTCGGCGGCCTGCTGCAGCAGATCCGGTGCGCGTCGAGCGCGGTCGTCACCCTGGCCTTCCGCCGCGACCAGGTACCCGACCCGCCGCGTGCGTTCGGCTTCGTGGTCCCGGGGTCGGAGCACCGGCGCGTGATCGCGGGCTCGTTCACCGACGTCAAGTACGCCGGCCGCGCTCCCGCCGACACCGTACTGCTGCGACTGTTCGTGGGCGGCGCGCTCCAGCCGGAGCAGTTCGCGCTTGACGACGAGGCGCTGGTCCGCGGCGCGTGCGACGAGCTGGGCGCTCTGCTCGGCATCGCCGCCGAGCCCGTCCTCACCTGGGTGCAGCGCTGGCCGGAGTCGATGCCCCAGTACCTGGTCGGCCATGCTCGACGGGTCGCCGAGGCCGGGCGCCGGGCCGCGGCGTTGCCGGGACTTGCGCTCGCCGGCAACGCCTACCATGGTGTCGGCCTGGCCGACTGCGTTCGCAGCGGCGAGGCCGCGGCCGACGCACTGGTGGGCTACCTCGACCGCCGACGATCCGCGAGCGCATGACGCCGGACTCCGTCCGAACCATGGCGAACTTCATCACGATCGACGGCGTCGAAGGCGCCGGCAAGAGCACCCAGGCCGCACGCCTCGCGGACGCGCTGCGTCGCGACGGTCGCGAGGTCGTCCTCACCCGCGAGCCCGGCGGCACCGAGCTGGGGCGCGCGCTCCGCCGCATGCTGCTCGAGGACGACTCCCCGGGCCCGACGGCGGAGACGGAGCTGCTGCTGTACCTCGCAGACCGCGCCGAGCACGTCCGGCGGCTGATCCAGCCCGCCCTCGCCCGCGGTGCGATCGTGATCGCCGATCGGTTCTCGGATTCCACGATCGCCTACCAGAGCTACGGGCGCGGCCTGCCCCTCGAGACCGTCACTCGCCTCGACGCCTTCGCCCGGGGCGGCGTCTCTCCGGACCTGTCGTTCTTCCTGGACCTCCCGCCGGACGCCGGCCTCGAGCGCGCGCGAGCGACGGGGCCCGCGGACCGCATCGAGCGCGAGGCGATCGACTTCCACCGGCGCGTTCGCGAAGGGTTCCGCGCGATCGCCGCCGCGGAGCCCGGTCGGGTCGTCGTGCTCGACGCGCGGCTCGAGATTGCCGACCTGGCGCGCGAGCTCGCGGAGCACGCCCGGGCGCGCCTCGCAGCCGCCGCGTGACGCTCGACGAGATCCAGGGCCAGAACCACGCCATCGGCCTGCTGCGGCGTGCGATCGCGAACGGCCGCCTCGCGCACGCGTTCGTGTTCGCCGGGCCAGCCGGCGTCGGCAAGCGGGCCACGGCTCTCGCGATCGCGCGCTCGGTGCTGTGCCCGGAGAAGCCGGGCGTCGGCTGCGGCAGCTGCATCGACTGCCGGCTCGTCGGCGCGGGCTCGCACCCGGACTTGTTCATCGAGGACCTCGCCGCCGCGCAGGCCGAGCGCGCGACCGCAAGCATGCTGTCGATCGAGCAGATCCGCCGCGTCTGCGGCTCGCTCGCACTGCGCCCCGTCCGCGGCTCGGCCAAGGTCGGCATCGTCGACCAGGCGGAGCGGCTCACCGCCGAGGCACAGAACGCGCTTCTCAAGACCCTCGAGGAGCCGCGCGGTCGCGCGACGCTGGTTCTCGTGACCAGCAACCTCGACGGACTCCTGCCGACCATCCGGTCGCGCTGCCAGCGGCTGCTGTTCGCGCCGCTCGCCGACGCGCTGGTCGCCACCCTGCTCGAGCGCGAGGGGGTCGCGGCCGACCTCGCCCGACGCGCGGCGGCGCTCGCCGGCGGCAGCCTGGACCGCGCGCGCGAGCTCACCAGCGAAGAGGGCTGGGCACGGTGCGAGGACCTCCGCTCGCGCCTCGAGCGGGTCGACCGGCTCGGCGTACCCGAGCGGCTCGACCTCGCCGCCGAGCTGAGCCCGCGCGGCGAACGCAACCGGACCCAGCAGGCACTGACCACGGCGACCGTGCTCGAGCTCTTCCGCGACCAGATGGTGGCAGCCGCCCGCGACGCCGGCCCCGCAGCCGGCCCCGATGGCGACTACGATCGCCTGGCGGCGGCGCGCCGTGCGCATCGCCGGCTGGCGAAGGTCTATGCTAGCGTTCGCGACGTGGAGCGAAACGCCAACGCCAACCTGGCCTGGGACAAGCTCCTGCTCGGGCTCGGTGATCTCCGGGCCTGAAGCCGACGATGGACACCGATCTGCCGCAGGATTTCCGTACCGATGCCGTCGCCGCCGAGCCCGTGCGTGACGTCGTCGACGTGCGCTTCCGCGTAGCAGGGCGAGCCGGCACGTACGATGCCGGGACGCTCGACCTCACGATGCACGACCTCGTCGTCGTGCAGACCGAGCGCGGCCCCGAGCTCGGCGAGGTGACCGGCCATCTGCGCCCGCGCTGGCCGAACGAGGTCGGCCTGCGACTGCCTCGCGTGCTGCGCCGCGCCGACGAACGCGACCGGAGCCGCGCCGACCACAACCGGGCGCAGGAGAGTCGCGCGCAGGGGGTCTTCGCCTCCCTCGCGGCGAAACACCAGCTGCAGGCGAAGCTGATCCGGGCCGACTACCGGTTCGACGGCGGCAAGGCCGTGTTCTACTTCATGGCGGCCACGCGGGTCGACTTCCGGGGCCTCGTTCGCGATCTCGCGCAGGCTCTCCACACGCGCGTCGAGATGCGCCAGATCGGCGACCGCGACGAAACGCGCCTGATCGGCGGCGTCGGACCGTGCGGCCGAGAGCTGTGCTGCAGCTCCTGGCTGCGGGAGTTCGCCGCGGTTTCGGTCAAGATGGCGAAGGAGCAGGACCTCTCGCTCAACCCGTCGAAGCTCGCCGGCATGTGTGGACGCCTGAAGTGCTGCCTGCGCTACGAGTACGACACCTACCTTTCGCTGCGCCGTGAGCTGCCCCGAATCGGCAAGAAGGTGCAGAGCGTGAAGGGCGACGGCGAGATCGTCAAGCACCTGACGCTCAAGCAGCACGTGCTGCTGCGTCGCGACGAGGATGGACTGGTCGTCGAGTGCTCGCTCGAGGATCTGGTCGAGCGCCGTCACGACACCGACGGCTGAACACCGACGGAACGCCATGCCGGGACGGATCTACATCACGACGCCGCTGTACTACGTGAACGCCGAGCCTCACCTCGGCTCCACCTACACCAACGTCGTCTGCGACAGCTTCGCTCGCTTCCATCGCCAGCGCGGCGAGGACACGTTCCTGCTCACCGGCACCGACGAGCACGGCGAGAAGATCGCCGAGGCCGCCCGCAGCGCCGGGATCTCTCCGCAGGAGTTCGTCGCTGGCGTGAGCAGCACGTTCCGCTCCGTCTGGGACTCGGTCGGGATCGGCTACGACCACTTCATTCGGACGTCGGACCCGCACCACGTCCGCTTCGTGCAGGACGTGCTCACGCGCATCCATGCGAGCGGCGACATCTACTTCGGCGCCTATTCCGGCCTGTACTGCGTGGGCTGCGAGCGTCTCTACACCGAGAGGGAGCTGGTCGACGGGCTCTGCCCGCAGCATCTCACCAAACCGGTCGACGTCAGCGAGCCGAACTACTTCTTCCGCATGGAGAAGTATCAGGACCAGGTGCGCGCCCACATCGAGGCGAATCCGGACTTCATTCGCCCCGACGGCTACCGGTCGGAAGCGCTCGCGATGCTGCGCGAACCGATCGGAGACCTGTGCATCTCGCGGCCGAAGTCGCGCCTCGAGTGGGGCATCGAGATGCCGTTCGACGACGGCTACGTGACGTACGTCTGGTTCGACGCGCTGCTGAACTACGTGAGCGGCCTCGAGGCTCGCGGCCGGCGCGAGGATCTGTGGCCGGTCGCCAGCCACTTCATCGGCAAGGACATCCTGAAGACCCACGCCGTCTTCTGGCCGACCATGCTGCTCGCAGCAGGCTATCCGCTCTACCGGCACCTCAACGTGCACGGCTTCTGGACGAGCGGCGGACAGAAGATGTCGAAGTCGCTGGGCAACGTCGTGAAGCCCCTCGAGCTGCGCGACACCTACGGGATGGACGCGGTACGGTACTACCTGCTGCGCGAGATGGCGTTCGGCAACGACGCCGACTTCACCGAGCAGGCCCTGATCACGCGCATCAACGCGGACCTCGCCAACGGTCTCGGCAACCTCGCCAGCCGCACGCTCGCCATGATGCACAAGTACTTCGCCGGGGAGGTACAGCCGCTCGACCCGCGCACCACGGACGACGACGATCTCGCCGAGGCGTTCGCGCGTGCCCGGAGGGATCTCGACACGCACGTGAACGCGCTCGCATTCCACCGCGGGCTCGAGGCGGTGTGGCGCGCGCTCGACGCGGCGAACAAGTACATCGTCACGACGGCGCCGTTCACGCTCGCGAAGGATCCCGCGCAGCTGCCACGCGTCGGGGCGATTCTGCACGGCTGCCTCGAGTCGCTGCGCGTCAGCGCGCAGCTCCTCGCGCCGTTTCTGCCCGACACGGCGGAGCGGCTGCGCGCCGCCCTCGGCCTCGACGAAGCTCGCTTCGCCGATCTCGGTCTCACGTGGGGCGCGGCCTTCCCGACCGGGCACCGGATCGGTCAGCCGGTGAGCCTCTTCCCCCGCGTCGAGACCGCCGCGGGCGCCGCCAAGGTCGGTAGCGGTGGAAAGACCGGGGGCAGCACCGCGATCGAGCGACGCAGCTGAGCAAGCGCCCTACCTTCGTCGCGGCACCGCCCCCGCAGCCGGTGCGGACGTCGGATGGAGCGCCGGTCGAGCTTCCTCGCTCGTGGCCGGCAAAGCCGTTGCGGACGTCAGTCCTCGGAGTCGGGAGGCTCCCAGGCGACGTCGACGCCGTGCCATCGGGCACCGCTGTCCCAGCGCACCACGACCACACGCTTGCAGCGGCGGCACTTCAGCTCGACCCCTTCTTGGCGGAGCCGCGCTAGCAGGCTGCCACACACGCACCGGTGCTCGCCGAGCGCCGCCGCGGATTCCTCTCCCGGCGTCTTCATCGAGTGAAGGTGAGTATCCCCCTCGACGGAGCTGGCTCCAGAGGGCTGCGGCATCTCCCCCCGCCTCGACGCACGTACCACCGTCCGGCGAAGGGGGTGTCGTCGGCACGCACGGAATCCCCGTCAGCGCCGTGAGGTGATCGCCATGCGATCGGCCGACGCGCTCGGCCGAACGCCTTCGCGGCAATCACGACAGATTCCGTAGAGCTCCAGCCGGTGGCGAGCGAGCACGAATCCGAGCCGCGTCGCGATGTCCTCCTGCAGCCGCTCGAGCTCGTCGTCGGAGAACTCGACGATGCGACCGCAGCGGTCACAGATCACGTGATCGTGGTGGTGCTGCTCGCCGACGTCGGCATTCTCGTAGCGCGTCTGGCCGTCCGCGAAGTGCTGCTCGGCGGCGAGCCCGCACTCCTTGAGCAGCTTGATGGTCCGGTAGACGGTCGCGTAGCCGACACGCGCGTTGATCTTGCGGACCTCGCGGTACAGCTCGTCGATGCTCATGTGACGATGGCCGCCGAAGAAGACGTGCGCGATGTCGTCGCGCTGCGCCGTCGTCTTGAGGCTCTTGTCCTTGAGCGCCTTGCGGAATGCGGCAAAACGCTCCGCGCGCGAGAGCATGGACAGGCGTTACGGGCGGGGCTCCGCTTTGTCAACATGCTCAGGACGCGGTACCCGCGCGATCAGGCGCAGGGCTTCCGGAGACATCTCGACGGCGGACACGTCCCGATCCGCGAGGACCACCGCGAGCAGCTCGATCTCGTCGTCCGGGGAGAGATCGTGATCGAGAAAGAGGACCTCCTCACCACCGACCCGGCACAGGCCACTGCGCGCGTGATAGCCCACCTCGCGCATCAGACGCTCGCGCCGCACACGGATGCCCAGCGCCTCGACCGCGTTCTCGAGCTCGGCGATCAGCGCCGCGAGGCGTGCCGCACGCGCGCTCGGACGCTTCGGCGTCGCCGCCCCCCGTCCGGCGCGGCGGCTCGACCTGGCCGTCGCGGTTCCGCCACCACGCTGCTGACTGCTGGATGCGCCCACCCCCTCACTTTAGTATCGGGGTGACACGACGAAGTAAAGAAACCGGGCAGGCCGAACGAGGGCATGTGCCATGATCAAGAGCATTCTCGTCGGAATCGACGGCTCGGAGCACGCGCGCACTGCGCTCCGCTACGCCACCTGGCTCGCGCGGCGCCTCGACGCGACCATCACCGGGCTGCACGTCGTGGACATCGTGTCCATCGAGGGGTCCTTCTTCCACGACATCTCGGGCTCGCTCGGCTTCGAGCCCTATCTCGACTTCACGTCCAAGATGCGCGAGGCGCTCCAGGAGCGTGGCGGCGCCCTGCTCGACGAGTTTCGTGCGACCTGCGCCGCCGAGAACGTCCGCTGCGACACGGCGTTGCAGATCGGCATCGTGCCGAGCGAGATCTGTGAGCGCGCGCGCGAGGCCGACCTGGTCGTGATCGGACACCGCGGCGTCAATCAGCGATTCTCGACCGGGCTGCTCGGCGGCGCGGCTGAAAGCGTCACTCGCCAGTGCCCGAAGCCGGTGCTCGTGACGCCGCTCGAGTTCAGCGAGATCCGGTCACCCGTCCTCGCCTACGACGGGAGCCAGCGCGCGAGTGCCGCCATGCAGGCCGCCGCGGAGGTGTGCAGCGCGCTCGCACTCCCGCTGTCGATCCTCACCGTCTGCCGCGACGCCGAGCAGGGCGAGAAGACCCTCGATCAGGCGCGGCGCTACCTGTCGTCGTACGCGATCGAGACTAGGCCCTACGCGATCACGGGTCACGCATACGAGAGCATCCCCGGCGAGATACGCGCCAAGCACTACGACCTGGTGTTCATGGGCTCGCACGGCCACGGAGGGATCATCGAGCTCGTGCTGGGCAGCACGACGGAGTACGTCCTGCGCAACGCGCCGTGCCCTGTCTTCCTGAACCGCTGAGCCAGCAGAACGCAACGCGTCAGGGGACAACGCGACGCGTCTGGATGGACGGCGGCGCGCTCGCCATCCGGTCAGGGGCATCGCGGCACGGATGCGCGCATGGGACGAGCCACGAGACACGGATGGGCCATCGAACGAGCCTGGACGGGAAGCCCGTCCCCCATGGTCTGGGGCGACCGGTCCGAGGGTCAGTCGTCGGACGGGGTGATCGAGACCGGCGAGTCCGCCGCCCCTTCGTCGACCTTGCCGTTCTCGCCGGCCAGGAGCCGCCGGATGCGGATCTCGATGTCGCGGACGCGGCCCTCGAGCCGCTCCACCTCGGCACCGATGCCGGGGTAGCTGCGCAAGCGTTCGACGGACTGCCGGATGCCCTGGTCGACGCGCCGCTGCAGGTCTTCGATCTGACGGCGCGAGGTGCTGAGCACCTCGTCGAGGATGGCCGGGCGTGCGCCCTCGGCCACGATCTCCGAGACGCGCCCGCGCATGTCACCCAGCGCTTCCATGCCGCGGCTCGTCACGCTCGAGATCGCGTCGCCGCCGTACCGGACGAGCTCGCGGAGGACGACCAGCGAGCGAAGGTCCTTGTTCCGGCGCTCCTCCTCGAGGATGATCTGCGCCAGGGTGACGGCAGTCAGGTCGGCCCCGGTCTCGTTGTCGGTGACCTCGACCTCCTCGCCGTTCCGGATCAGCCCGGCGATGTCGTCGAGAGCGACGTAACGACTCGTCGTCGTGTCGTACAACTTCCGGTTGGCATATCGTTTGACGATCCGCGCCATTTTCCGGGGTCGCTAACACCCTGAGGCGGGGGCAGCAAGCTCGCCCCTCCCTGCTCGAGGATTCGTCGACGCGCCGCAGCGCCGGTGCAGGTTCGCAACGCCTCGTCGCGCTCGGCCGTTCAACGCAGCGCGACCCGGTCGATCGTGAGCCCGCCGCCCCGGATCGCCGGCTGCGCGGCCGCCGGAGAACGCTTCGATGAGCTCCGGCACCACCTCGGCCGCGATCCGCGCCCTGCCGATCGGACCGGTTCCGACCACGGCCCCCATCGTGTACCGGTGGCGGCAACGATCGCCATGGAGCCTCGTGGCGGCAGAGTCGAGACGGGCCGGGCGTTCCGCATCGCGGTGTCCGGGTGACACACGCCGCACGGAACGCCGCGCCGGCGCCGGAAGAACCCGCCCGCGGCGCCGCGCGGACCCGTGATGTGTCGGAAGGATCCGCTCGAGGACGAAAAAAGCGTAGCAGCGACGAGGGGTTGCTCGTGACACGGCGGCCGCGAAGGCATCCCGCCGTGCGACGCGAAGACGCCTTTGACTCGATCTGCGTTCAATCCTGTGCGCAGCGGGCTGGGCTGAAAGGGCCGAGCCCTTCCCAGCATCGAAGCGCATCGCGTCATCACCGCGCGGCCAACGATAATTCGCCTCCGCATGGGTGCCGGGGGGGGGGCGCCCAGCACCGCAGCGGAAGGCTCGGTCGTCACTAAAATGAACGAACCAAGCCCCGACCGTCACTTTTGTACCGTCGACGCAGCACGGCCGGGATGCGGCAGAGCGGGCGCAGGCCATTGAATCGGCAGGGGTTCCGAACAGCAGGCGGCGGACCCGTCGCCCTGGCGCCGTCCTTGCAAATGCGCCGGCGCTGTCACCGCCGCCGCCGATCGCGATCCAGCCCCCGAGAGGACCACCATGCTTTCCGAGAACAGCCCCCCGGCCGAGCCAGCCTCCGCTACCCTACCGGGCTTCATGAGCCTGGTAGGCGATCACCCGAGCATGCGTCGAGTCTTCGACGTCCTGCGCCGGGTCGGCGCGTCCGATGCGCCGGTTCTCGTCACCGGTGACAGCGGCACCGGGAAGGAGCTGGTCGCCCGCGCGCTGCACCAGCTGTCGACCCGTGCGGGCCGGAGCTTCGTTCCTGTGCACTGCGGCGCGATTCCCGAGGAGCTGCTCGAAAGCGAGCTCTTCGGTCACGTACGGGGCGCGTTCACGGGTGCCATCGCGGCACGCACCGGCCGCTTCCAGAGCGCAGACCGCGGTACCGTCTTCCTCGACGAGATCGGCGAGATGAGCCAGCGCTTCCAGGTGAAGCTGCTGCGGGTGCTCGAGGACGGAACCTTCGACCCGGTGGGCAGCCAGACCAGCCGGCACACCGACGTCCGGGTGGTGGCGGCCACCCATCGCGACCTGCACGCCGCGGCTCGTCAGGGGACGTTCCGCGAGGACCTGTTCTACCGCCTCGACGTGGTCCGCATCCACCTGCCTTCGCTTCGCGAGCGGCGCGAGGACATCCCGCTGATCGCCCTGCACTTCCTGACGCAGAACGCACTCCGCAGCGACCGCCCGCCGGTCGAGCTGCCCCCCGAGACCGCAGCCGCGCTCATGGCGTACGACTGGCCGGGCAACGTCCGCGAGCTGCGCAACGTGCTCGAGCGCGCGGTCCTGCTCGGCGAGCAGCCTGGCGTCCTCCTGCCGAGCGACCTCCCAGCCCCGATCGGCTCGTCCGCCATCGCAGGTACGTTCCGACCGGTGATACCGGTCGCGACCGCGACCAGCTCGGGGCCATGGGATTTCGGCCCGGAGGGAACGAACTTCTACCAGGAGCTCGAGACGTTCGAGCGCCGCATGATCGGCCGGGCCCTCGAGCTCGCCGCGGGAAGCAAGCGCGAGGCCGCTCGGCTTCTCCAGGTCAATCGCACGACTCTGCTCGAGAAGCTGAAGCGGCGCGGCTGGCAGACCGCCGACGCCGAGACCCAGGCACGGACGTCAGGGGTCACTACGCCGGTTTCGACCCTGCCGATCGCCGCGTCCCCGCTCGCGGGCCCCCGGGTCCGTCCGGACCCGGTGCTATCCGTGCCGGCTCTTGGCTGGAGCGCGAGCGAGACCTGGATCGACGTCCGGCGCCCGGTCGCCCGGGCCTTCCCGCCGGCCCCGGCCGCGGTCCCGGCGAGCGCTCAAGCCCCGGTTCCGCCCGCTCGGTGAACCGTCCAGCTGCCTTGAGCCGGGTTTCCGTACCCTGACTCGGTAAGGTTTGAGTTCGCCCGATCGTCGTTCACCCCACGGGTCGCACGTGGGCCGGGGCGACCCTCAGTCGACGTACGCACGGGGCGCGAACGGAGGGGAAAGGCGAGTCGTCCGCTGGTTGTAATGACGTACCCGAGTTGCTAAGGCTCCGTGGTCTCGGGGGGGGGGGGCGGCCTGCGCCGCGAACCGAAGACGTTATCCTGCGCGGACGAGGGGGCCAGCCGGCAAGAACGCCGCGAAACACTTCTACACGATTTCACTTGGACCGAAGCAAACGCAGGTTTGGCGTTCCTGCAGCTCGTGAGCGTTAAGCGAGCGGGGGAGAAAGGAGCTGATGAAGGTGATGCGCGAGAGGAGATTTTTGTTCGCCCTGGCAATGGTGAGTGCGATCGTCACGGGGAGCGCGGGCACGAGCTCGGCAATCTTTCCCAACGATGGTTTCTCTTACACGCAGCCCGGGGCAGAGCTCATCATGCCGTTCGACTCGACGGAGGGGAAGGCGACCTTCCTGCTCGTGAGCAACATTCACGGGACGTCGCCGGCGGGCGGTGCTCAGATCACGACCCACTGGACCTTCTGGTCCGAGACCTGTGACGAGCTGGCGAACTACTCGATCTGCCTCACGCTCAACGACACGGTCGTCGTCGATCCGACGAACGCCCGAGCGCTGAACGCGGCGAACTTGGCGGGCGGTCCGCTCATCGACCTCACCGGCAAGCGCGGTATCGTGACGGTGACGGCCTACAGGACGAACACGGCCTGCGGGGACTTCAGGCAGACCGGTCAGGTGCTCGCGGACGACGCGATCGTCGGCACGTTCACGATCGCCGACTCCGAGGTCGGCTACGCGTTCGGCAACGACGCGTTCGGCCTCGGGCTGAACGGAGCCGGTACGGCAGTCGTTCTGCCGCCGTCGGCCGAGGTCGACTCGTTCAACATCGAGGTGTTCGATCCGACCTCGGTGGAGTCGAGCGTGGTGGTGCTGTCGCACCTTCGCGAGTTCTCGAGTGGACAGGTGGAGCCGAATCCGACGCCCCTGCGCTTCTCCACGACGTTCATCGACACCAACGAGATCCCGACCTCGCTGCCCGAACAGAATGCGAATTGCGTGCGGTTCGCGCAGATCTCGAGCGATGCCGAGACCACGGGCCTGATCCCGCCCACGGTCGATGTGACCACGTCGGGCATCATCCGGCTGCACCCGATCTCGAGCCTGGGCCCGAACGACTACCTGTACAGCATCGTCGGTCAGGCGGTCGGTCCGTTCGGTGCGAGCGGCAGCGCGAAGGTCAAGCTGGGCGATCCGTCGGCGTCGCGTGCCTTCATCGACGCGCCGGCGAGCCTCTTCGACTGAGCCGCTGACATCCAAGAGGAAAGGGGGCCCGGGGAAACCCGGGCCCCCTTTTTTTTCATTCGCGTCTGTCGCGCTGGTGCTCTGATCCGCGGCGCTGCCGCGCCGATCACGACCTTGCACGCCGTGGGGGTTTCTGTCGTTACTCGGAGCGTGATGAGGCTTGGGAAGAAGCTCGCGCGAACCGCGTTCGCGATCTCGGTGGTGGCTCTCGGCGCATCGTCCGTTGCAGCCCAGATGGGACTGCCCGGGGCGAACCCGCAACGCTCGACACGACAGACCAATCCCGGCGCCAGCGACATCGACGAGTCGACGAAGAATCTTCGCGACGAGGATCCGGCGGTCCGCCTGGAGGCCGTCAAGGCGCTCGCCGCCTCGCAGGACAAGAAGGCCGTGGAGCACCTGATCGAGGCCACCGCGGACCTCGATCCGCGCGTCAAGATCAAGGCGATCGACGCGCTCGGCACGCTGCGCGCGGCCGATGCGACGCCCGTGCTGATCCAGGTGCTCTACATGCGCGAGAGCGAGCCCTGGCTGCAGCAGCGCGTGCTGGTTTCGCTCGGCAAGATCGGCGACACGCGCAGCGCCAAGCCCATCGCGGACTTTCTCTCGCGCGACAGCGACGCCGCCACGCGGGGCACGGCTCTCTACGCTCTCGGCGAGATCGGCGACCCGAGCAGCGTGTCGGACCTGAGGCGTGTCGGCGAAGGTGCGAGCGACGAGACCACGCAGCGGCTCGTGAGCGACGCGATCGCGAAGATCGAGCAACGCCAGATCAATCCCGAGGTCGAGGTGAAGGCGCTGCGCGACTCCGAGGAGGATCAGCGCCCCGCATCCGCGAGCTCCGGTTCACCCCTCGCCTACTAGGAGACTCCAGTGGCAGCCGGCAATCGTCCGCTTCGATCCGAAGCACCCACCGAGCCATCCGAGCGCACGACGCACGGCGGCCTCCTCCTGAAGCCGGTCTTCGATTCGCGCGACGCCTCGGAGCCCATCGGCAGCCCGGGAACCTGGCCGTTCCTGCGCGGGCCGTACGAAACGATGTACCTGAGCCGCCGCTGGACGATGCGCCAGTTCGCCGGCTTCGGCACCCCGGAAGACACCAATCAGCGGTTCCACTTCCTGCTGCGTCAAGGACAGAACGGACTGTCCACCGCCTTCGACATGCCCACGCTCATGGGCTACGACGCCGACCATGCGCGCTCGCGCGGCGAGGTCGGACGCGAGGGTGTCGCCGTCTCGACGATCGAGGACATGGAGCGCCTCTTCGATCGCATCCCGCTCGACGAGGTGACGACGTCGATGACGGTGAACTGCAGCGCGTCCGTTCTGCTCGCGATGTACCTCGCGATCGCGCAGCGCCGCGGCATCTCCTGGAAGAAGCTGGGCGGCACGATCCAGAACGACATGCTCAAGGAGTTCATCGCGCAGAAGGAGTGGATCTCCCCTCCGGAGCCCTCCGTGCGCGTGGTCGCCGACATGATCGAGTTCTGCGCGGCCGAAGCGCCGCGCTGGCATGCGGTCTCGATCAGCGGCTACCACATCCGCGAGGCGGGGGCGACGGCCGTCCAGGAGCTGGCCTTCACCCTCGCCGACGGCATCGCCTACGTCGAGGAGGTGCTGCGACGCGGGCGCCTCTCGGCCGACGACTTCGGCCACCGCCTGTCCTTCTTCTTCGACGTGCACAACGACTTCCTCGAGGAGGTCGCGAAGCTGCGCGCGGCGCGACGCCTGTGGGCCCGCATCATGCGCGAGCGCTTCGGCGCGACGAAGGACGAGGCCTGCCGCCTGCGCATGCACGCGCAGACCGCGGGCGTGACGCTCACCGCGCAGCAGCCGCTCAACAACGTCGTGCGCGTGACCCTGCAGGCACTCGCCGCGGTGCTGGGCGGGGTGCAGTCGCTGCACACCAACTCGTTCGACGAGACGCTCGCTCTCCCCACCGAGGAGTCGGTGATGGTCGCTCTGCGCACGCAGCAGATCATTGCGGAGGAGAGCGGCGTCGCGCACACCGTCGACCCCCTCGGCGGCAGCTACGCGATCGAGGCGCTCACCGATTCGATCGAGAAGGCGGCCACGGCGTACATCGAAGAGATCGATCGTCGCGGCGGCATGGTGAAGGCGATCGAGCAGGGCTACCCGCAGCTCGAGATCGCGGAGTCTGCGTATCGCGACCAGCAGCGCTTCGATCGCGGCGAGCAGGTGATCGTCGGCGTCAACAAGTACACCGTCCCGGAAGAGCGGCCACTCGACATCCTGCGCATCCCGATCGATCTCGAGGAGCGGCAGATCGAGCGGGTGCGCCGCTTCAAGCAGACCCGAGACCGTGCTGGCGTGCAGGCCGCGCTCGAGAGGGTCCGTGCAGCGGCCGTCAGCGATGCGAACCTGATGCCTCCGCTGGTGCAGGCGGTGCAGGTCGGCTGCACCGTGGGCGAGATCTCGGACATCTACCGCAGCGTCTTCGGCGAGTATCGCGATCCAGCCCACCTCTGATCGCCATGCCCCACCGCCTGGGCCGCCTTCCCGCGTTCCTGCTTCTCGTCGCCGCGGCGACGCCGGCCCGCGGCGACGAGTGCAACGCGTACTTCCCGCTCCGCCCGGACGCCCGCTGGGTCTATTCGGAGGGTGCGGCCGGCACGAGCCAGACGATGCTCCGCACGATCACCGTGATGTCGGTGGCGGCGGGCAGCGAGGTGACCACCGCCGAGCTGCAGCAGCAGGTCTCGCTGCCCGGCCGCCCCGACGTGATCGCCGGCACCGCGATCACGCGAGTGAGGTGCGACGCGAGTGGCGTCACCCTCACCGTCGAGGGATCGGCCGGCGTCGGGGGCGAGACCTCGGGGGTCATCAAGGCGAAGCTGCCGGGGCTTCCTCCGGACAGCGACCTGAAGCCGGGCTTCAGCTGGCGCGGCGACACCGAGGTCGAGACGATGGACGCGGGGGCGCGGGTCGTCGCGCAGGGTGCGCGCGGCAGCCGCGTCGAGGGAGTCGAGAGTGTCACCGTTCCCGCCGGCACGTTTCCCGACGCGCTCAAGGTCGCAACGGTCCAGACGCTCACGCTTCAGCGCGGCAAGGACACGCGCTACGCGCGCCAGCAGCTGCTGGAGTGGTACGTCAGGGGGGTGGGCCTCGTGAAGCGCGAGACCCGAACCAGCCAGGGCAAGGATGCCGCCGGAAGCATCGAGCAGCTGCAGAGCCACTCCGGACTGACGTCCGCACCGGCTTCGCCGACCGGGAAGGATGGAACCGGCACGGCGTTTCCTCCGACGCGCTGAGGAGGATCAGCCGCGGCGGACCGTTCCGGCTGCGCCGTCGACGGCCAGCAGCTCGCCGGTAGCCACCAGTCGCGTCGCGTTGGCGACGTTGACCGCCGCGGGGATGCCGAGTTCGCGCGCGACGATCGCGCCGTGCGACAGAGGTCCGCCGGCCTCGAGGACCAGCCCGCCAGCGCAGAGGAGCATCGACGTCCAGCTGGGATCGGTGGCCCCCGCGACGACGATCTCCCCGGGCTCCAGGTGTTGCAGCTCGTCGAGCGAGCGCACGACGCGTGCGATTCCCCTGGCGAGCCCGGGCGACACCCCCACCCCGGAGAGCTCCCCGGGCCACTGCACCGGATTGCCCGCAGCCCGGACGTCGCCGCCAACGACGTCCGGCGGGAACGCGTCACCCACCAGACACTCGGGCGGCTCGACGGCCGAGAACCGCGCCTGCTCCGCCCGTCGCGCGACGGCACGCGCGGCCAGGACGCCGGGCGCCTCACCGGCCCCGAGCAGGCGTGCGCGCAGCTCGTCGACCTCGAGCAGGAACACGTCCTCGACGACGTGCAGTGCGCCTTCCGCGACCAGCCGCTGCGCGCCGACCAGCGCGAGGTGCCGCAGCGCCGCGAGGAAGCGGTCGGCGTGATAGCGCATGTTCTCGCGCAGCACGTAGTACTGCTCGCACCACGCGAGCACACGCTCGAACGCGAGCCGCTTGACGGTTCCGCCGATGCCGGCGCCGACGCGCTCCGCGGTCCGCCTGACCGCCGCAGCACGCCTGCTCTGCCGCTCCGCCGGCGACTCGCGCGGGCCCGAGTCCAGCAGCTTGCGCACCATCTCGACGACGACCGCCGGCTGCTCGCGCCACGTCCGCTGCGAGAGATCTCGTCCGACGAAGCGGTGTCCGTGCCGATCGAGCAACGAGCGGATCCCCGCCGCGAAGGCGCCGTCGCTGCCCGCGACGCAGGCTGCGGCGACGGCGTCGGGATCACGCACGACCTGGTCGGACAACCGTCGATCGGCACGTGCGAGCGCCGCGCACGCGACGATCTCGTCGTGGACCTCGAACGTCCGGATGCCGGCGAGCCCCATGGTCAGCTCGGACATCGTCACCGCCTCGTCGAGATCCGGGGCCCAGAGCGCCAGCAACTCTGCCGTCAGGTGGAAGAAGACGTAGGCGTGAATCATCCCCCAGCTCACGACCTCGAGGAACGAGCCGAGCCGCGCGCGGACGTGGTCGATGGCGTCGACGATGGCGGTGTTGGTCGCTTCCGCGGCCGGGGTGAGCGCGGCGAGATCGGCGGGGATGCGCGCGGTTGCGTCGCGGAAGAGGTCTGCGCGTGCCCAGGGGAGCCACGCACGCTCGTGCACGCCGAGGCGCAGCACGATCCCCACGAGCGACGAGGAGAGCACCGAGCGCGGCCTGCCACGCAGCGGCGCGCGCAGCGATGCCGGGAGCAGCTCGAGCAGTCCGTCGCTCAGGAAGACGCTCGGGATCTCGGCCATCACGTCGGCGATCAAGGACGCGTTCACGTAGACGTGCGCGCCGGCCAGCCGAAAGACGGGCTCACGCGCCAGCCCGAAGAGGCCCGCGCTCTCGAGCCGCCGGCGCACCATGTGCTCGGCCATCGGCTCGGCGAGCATCGAGAAGCTGAGCGGCGTGACGACCCCGGACCAGAGCTCGTCGGCGATGCGCCTGCTCCACACGCGCTGCTCGGTCACGGCGGACCCTTAGCCTGGGGCGACCTCGACCGCCACGGCGCGCGCGCGTTCACATTCCGGCTTCACGACGCGGTGACGAGTCACCACCCCGAAGCGCGGGTGGTGACTTGTCACCACCCTGAAGCGCGAGTAGCATCGTGGCGTGCTTGCCGAGCAGTCCGTGCCGGACGCCGATCCGCGATGCATCGCAAGTCCGCGGGCCCATGTCGACTGACCACGAACACTCTCCGCAGAAGCTCGTCTACCTCCGCGATCGCGCACCGCGAACGAAGGCGCGCAACGCGCGCGCCGAGCGCGAGCCTCCGGTCGCGCACCCCGACCTTGCGAACGAGGCGACCTGGCTCGGTCGGCTGCTGCTCGCCGCCGCCGGCTTGATCACGATCCACGGGCTCCTCGTCCTGAGCGGCACGCTGGACGCCGACGGTGATTCCGTCGCGAGCTCGGCTGCCTCACAGCTGGTCGCGCACGCCTATCTCGCCGCCATGGTGGCGTTCGCGGCCCACCAGCTTCTGCGCGGCCGCGAGCGCGCGCCTGTGCTCGTGGCCTTTGCAGCCAGTGGCTTGATCCTGGTCGCTCTCGAGGTGCTCACGCACCTGGTCGTCAGCGCCGACCTGTCGCGCATCTCGCTCGCCGCGCGGACCGACATCCTGGCCCGCTCCGGCATGCTGGGACTCGGAGTCTGGGCGGGTTCCTACGCGCTGCGCGCGGGTCGCCGGCCCGGCGCCGTCTGACCGGACCGCACGACGCCCCTGCAAGGCGTCTGTTTCGTGCCGGTCGGACGTCGAGTATACGTAGATGCGTGAAGTGGCAGCGTGCTCGGGAAGCGGAGCTCCCGGAATCGCGGATCTAGCCGGTTCGGAGCCCAGACGATGCAAGCGGAGATCGCCGTCCTCGCTCGCCGTTACGGTCGGCCGCGTGCGGTGGCGCACACTCTCCCCTCTTTCGGCTTCTCGCCGCTCAACCGCCGGCGCGAGGGCGAGGTCGCCATGGCGATCCGGCGCCGCAACGGCCTCTACCTGCTGCAGACGAAGGGCTCGTATCCACAGAGCACGTTCCGCCTTCCGACCGGCGGAATCATGCGGGGCGAGACCATCGAGCACGCGTTGCTGCGCGAGACCCGCGAGGAGACGAGCCTCGACGTCGAGATCAGCCGCTTCGCGGCCGTCCTGACGTACCGCGCGGCGAACGCGCGGCACGCGTTCGCGAGCTACCTGTTCATTCTCGAGGAGCAGGGCGGCGTGCTGCACGCGATTGACGAAAGCGAGGGCATCACGGGCTGGCTCGAAGCGGACCTGCCAGCGCTCGCGATGGCCGCCGACCGGCTCCGGTCCTGCACCGGGCCGTGGCGCTCGTGGGGGCAGTTTCGCGCGCTGGTGCTCGATGCGCTGAGAAACGCGCTCGCGCACCGCAACTGAACCGCCGCGAGCGACGCGCCGGCACCCGACGGCCTGACGTCACACAACCAGCGTCTCGCCCTCCGCCCCGGGCTGTTTCCGCTCTGCGTCGCGGACGCGCGCCGCGGCCAGCGCCGCCGCGAGCTTCTCGCCCTCGAGCGTCTCCTCGCGCTCGAGCGTCCTCGCGAGACCGGCGAGACCTTCGCGCCGCTCCGCCAGCAGCTGTCTTGCCGTCTCGTGCGCCCCTCGCACGAGTGCCGCAACCTCCACGTCGATCGCCTCGTTGGTCGCCTCGCTCGCAGCCTGCGAGTGGCCGAGGAAGCCGTCTCCGAGGAAGACCGACTCGCGGCGCCCGTAGCTCATGGGCCCAAGGCGCTCGCTCATCCCGAACAGGCAGACCATCTGCCTCGCGAGCTGGGAGGCGCGCTCGAGATCGTCCTGGGCCCCGGTGCTGACGTCCCCGAACACCAGCTCCTCCGCGACCCGGCCGCCGAGCATCACCGCGAGGCGATCGACCAGCTCGCTGCGTCGCGCCAGCACGCGATCTTCCGTCGGTAGCTGCATGGTGAAACCCAGGGCACCGATCGAGCGCGGAATGATGGTGATCTTGCTGACCGGGTCACAGTTCGGCAGGAGTGCTGCGACCAGTGCGTGCCCCGACTCGTGGTGCGCTACCAGGGTACGGTCCTGCGGACGCAGCACGCGGCTCCGCCGCTCGAGTCCCGTCATCAGGCGATCCGCCGCGAGCAGGAAGTGGCGCGTCTCGACGGCGTCGGCGCCCTGCTGCGCCGCCAGCAGCGCCGCCTCGTTGACGAGGTTGGCGAGATCGGCACCGGACAGGCCCGGCGTGCGCGCCGCGAGGTCGTCGAGGTCGACGTTCGGGGCCGCGGTCACGTTCTTGAGGTGGACCTGCAGGATCTTCGCGCGCCCGACGCGGTCGGGCATCTCGACGATGATGCGGCGGTCGAAGCGTCCGGCACGCAGCAGCGCCTGGTCGAGCACTTCCGGACGGTTGGTCGCCGCCAGCAGAACCACCCCCTTCGACGCGTCGAAGCCGTCCATCTCGACGAGGAGCTGGTTCAACGTCTGCTCCTGCTCGTCGTGACGGCCCATCTGCAGCCCCGCGCCGGCGCGCGACTTCCCGACCGCGTCGAGCTCGTCGATGAACACGATGCACGGCGCCTTCGCCTTCGCCTGCTCGAACAGATCGCGGACGCGCGCCGCGCCCAGGCCGACGAACATCTCGATGAACTCGGATCCGCTGATGGAGAAGAACGGCACGTGCGCCTCGCCGGCGATCGCACGGGCCAGCAGCGTCTTCCCGGTCCCCGGGGACCCGACGAGCAGCACGCCCTTCGGAATCCGCCCGCCGAGTCGCTGGAACTTCGCCGGATCCCGCAGGAACGAGACCACCGCCTCGAGCTCGGCCTTCGCCTCGTCGATGCCCGCGACGTCGCTGAAGCGCGCCGCGACGTCGTTCTCGCCGTAGATTTTTGCCTTGTTGCGGCCGAACGAGAGGGCTCCCGCCGCGCCGCCCGGGCCCATCCGGCGCGCGACGAGGTTCCACATGAGCATGATGAGGGCGAACGGCAGCAGCCAGCCGAGGAGCAGCGTCCGCCAGAAATTGTCGGCGATCTCGCCCGAGAACGTCACGCCGTGCTCCGTGAGGGTCTTCACGAGCGTCGACAGCTCGAGCCCGGGCGGTCGCGTCGCCACGAAGGTCGGACGCTGGTCCGGCGAGAGGCTGCCCATCATGCCCCGTGCCTTCTCGACCTGCTTCTGGAGCTCGCCGTCGAGCGGGGTCTCGGGGCGCAGCTGGAAGCGGATCTCGTCCGTGGTGATCATCGCGCGCTCGACGCGATTCTCCTCGGCGAGGCGCTGCAACTCGCTGTAGCTCACCTGGACCGGGCGCGGAGCAACGAAGATCGTCTGCGCGAGCAGGATCAGCAGGAGCGCCGCCGGCAGGTACCACAACGAGAGCTTGAGATTCTTCATCCGATTCGAGGGTCCCCTGCGCGAAGAGGCCAGGCGGACGGGCCCGCAGCGCGACGGCGCGCCGGCTTCGAGCCGACGGGAGAACGGCAGCGGAGCGCGCCACTCGCTGGTTCAGAGTAAGGCCACGAGAGCCTGTGTCAACGCGGGACGACCGCCTGCCACAGGCCGGCCAGCCGCGCCCGGAGGTCGTCGATGGTGCCGAGGTTCTCGATCACCACGTCCGCCGCGCTGCGGCGCTCGGCGTCGGTCATCTGCTTCGCGATCCGTGCGTCGGTCTCGGACGCACCCATGCCGCGCTGCGCGGCGAGCCGCTCGACCACGTCGTCTCGGCGCGCAGAGATCACCCAGACTTGGTCGACCAACGAGCGCCATCCGGCCTCGAGCAGAATGGCGGCCTCGACCACGACCACGCGGACCTCTCCCGCGGCACGTGCCTGCGCGATGCGGCGCTCGAGCTCCGCGCGGATCAGCGGGTGGACGATCGCGTTCAGCCGCTCGAGCTTCGCTCCGTCTGCGAAGACCATGGGTCCCAGAGTCTTGCGGTCGATGCGGCCGTCCGCGCCGACGACGTCGCCACCGAATTCCGCGACGATCGCGTCGAAGCCCGGCTTGCCCGGTTCGTACACCTCGTGCCCGACGAGATCGGCGTTGAGGACCGCCGCACCGAGCTCCGCGAGGATCGCCGAGGCGACGCTCTTGCCCGAGCCAATGCCTCCGACGAGGCCGATGACGAGCATGCGCGGGTTCTGGCAACCTGTCGGCGGGCCCGCAAGGGCCGCGCCGGGGGAGACCCTCAGGGCGTCAGCCGCTCGAGCATGCGCGGGAACGGGATCGTCTCGCGAACGTGGTGCAAGCCGCAGAGCCACGCGACCATGCGCTCGATCCCCATGCCGAACCCGGCGTGCGGCACCGAGCCGTAGCGGCGCAGGTCGAGGTACCAGGAGAACGCCGCTTCGGGCAGCCCGTGCTCGGCGATCCTGCGCTGCAGGGTGGCGAGGTCGTCCTCCCGCTGCCCGCCGCCGATGATCTCGCCGTATCCCTCGGGCGCGAGGACGTCCACGCAGAGAGCGAGCCGCGGGTCTTCGGGGTCGCCCTTCATGTAGAAGGCCTTCACCTGCGCCGGGTAGCGATGGACGAGAACCGGACGGTCGAACTGGCTCGCGAGGACCGTCTCCTCGTCGCCACCGAAGTCGTCGCCCCACTCGACCGGCTTGCCCGCGTCGCGCAGCCGGACCAGCGCCTCGTCGTAGGTGATGCGCGGAAACGGTTTCTTGACGCGCTCGAGTGCGCCGGGATCGCGCTCGAGCGCCTCGATCTCCGCTCGGCGCTCGCGCAGAACCCGGCCGACGACCTCGACCAGGAAGTCCTCCGCGAGATCCATGTCGCCCTGGAGGTCCATCCAGGCGACCTCGGGCTCGACCATCCAGAACTCGGTCAGGTGGCGCCGCGTCTTGGACTTCTCCGCCCGGAAGGTCGGCCCGAAGCAGTACACCTTGCCGAGCGCGAGCGCCGCCGCCTCGAGGTACAGCTGCCCGCTCTGCGTGAGGTAGGCGGGCTCACCGAAGTAGTCCACGGCGAAGAGCGTCGTGGTTCCCTCGCATGCGGCCGGCGTGAAGATCGGCGCGTCGACCAGCGTGAACCCCCGGTCGTCGAAGTACTCGCGACAGGCGCGAACGACGCTCGATCGCACCCGCAGAATCGCGTTCTGGCGGCGGGAGCGGAGCCACAGATGCCGGTGGTCGAGCAGGAACGCGGTGCCGTGCTCCTTGGGTGAGATCGGATACTCGGCCGCCTGCGACACGACCTCGACGTCACGGACCGCCATCTCGTAGCCACCGGGCGCTCGCGGGTCGGGCCGGACCTCGCCGGTCACCGAAAGCGACGACTCCTGGCCCAGGTGCGAGGCGGCCTCGAAGACCGCGGCGGGGACATCCGGCCGGAAGACGGTGCACTGGAGCGTCCCGGTGCCGTCTCGAACCTGGAGAAAGACCAGCTTGCCGCTCGATCGGCGGCCGCGCAGCCAGCCGCGCAGGGTGACCACCGCACCGGCGTGGCGTCCGATCTCCGCGATGGTCGTGACCGGCGCCATGGCCCGCCTTTACGAGACCATCCCCGGGAAGCGCAATCGGGATCGGGTGTTTTCGCACGTCACGCCTTGACTGTCAGGAGCCGCCAGTTTAGTAATTCCCCCTAAGCAGGTCGGAATAATTCCTGCCGATGACGACCGGGCGAGCCCGGACCGGGAACCAGCCGATGAGCGTGCCGAAGCGGATCTACATGGACAACCACGCCACCACCCCGATGGACCCGCGGGTCCTCGAGGCGATGCTGCCGTATTTCGGCGAGCACTTCGGCAACGCGGCGAGCCGGAACCACTCGTTCGGCTGGGAGGCCGAGAACGCCGTCGACCAGGCCCGGGAGCAGGTGGCGGACGTGATCGGCGGCAAGCCGAAGGAGGTCATCTTCCTCTCCGGCGCCACCGAGTCCGACAACCTCGCGATCAAGGGCGTCGTCGAGTTCTACAGGGACAAGGGCAACCACATCATCACCGCCGCGACCGAGCACAAGGCGGTGCTCGACACCTGCAAGGCGCTCGAGCGCAAGAAGCTCGCCACGGTCACGTATCTGCAAGTCGACCAGCAAGGCCGGGTGAGCGTCGACCAGGTTCGCGAGGCCATCACCGACAAGACGATCCTGATCTCGATCATGGCCGCGAACAACGAGATCGGAACGATCCAGCCCGTGGCCGAGATCGGTGCGCTCGCGAAGGAGAAGGGGATCCTCTTCCACACCGACGCGACGCAGGGCTTCGGCAAGCTGCCGCTCGACGTGAGCGAGCTCGGCGTCGACCTCGTCTCGGGCACCGGCCACAAGATCTACGGGCCGAAGGGCTGCGGCTTCCTGTGGGTGCGCTCCAAGGGCCCGCGCGTGCGCTTGACCGCGCAGATGGACGGCGGCGGTCACGAGCGCGGCATGCGCTCGGGCACGCTGAACGTGCCGGGCATCGTCGGACTCGGCACCGCGGCGCAGATCGCGAAGTCCGAGATGACGGCCGAGGCCGGCCGCGTGACGGCGCTCCGCGACCGGCTGCACCGGCTGATCACCGACGAGCTGGACGAGGTCTACCTCAACGGGCACCCGACCCACCGCCTACCGGGCAACCTGAACCTGAGCTTCGCGTACATCGAGGGCGAGTCGATGCTGATGGGCCTGAACGGCTCGGCGCACGGCGACCTGCCGGCGATCGCGGTGTCGTCGGGCTCGGCGTGCACGTCGGCGACGCTCGAGCCCTCGTACGTTCTCAAGGCGCTCGGTGTCGGCGACGAGCTTGCGCACACGTCGATCCGATTCGGCCTGGGCCGCTTCAACACCGAGGAAGAGGTCGACTACGTCGCGGAGCGCGTCATCTCCGAGGTGAAGCGGCTGCGCGAGCTGTCGCCGCTCTACGAGATGGCCAAGGAAGGAATCGACCTCAAGCAGTACTTCGCGGGCGTGCAGCACTGACGCCTGCGCCGGCTTCGCCGACCACGAAGGACGAGGCGGCAGGGGTTCTCGATCCGGCCCGCCGGACAACGAAGCAGAGCGAAACGGAGAACGAAGCATGGCCGAATACAGCCCCAAGGTGCTCGATCACTACAGCAACCCGCGCAACGTCGGATCCTTCGCCAAGGACGAGGAGAACGTCGGCACGGGAATCGTCGGCGCACCGGAGTGCGGCGACGTCATGAAGCTGCAGCTCAAGATCAACGACGACGGCATCGTCGAGGACGCCAAGTTCAAGACCTTCGGCTGCGGCAGCGCGATCGCGAGCTCGAGCTACGTGACCGAGCTCGTGAAGGGCAAGTCCGTCGCGGAGGTCTCGCAGATCAAGAACTCCCTGCTCGTCGAGGAGCTCTCGCTGCCTCCCGTCAAGATCCACTGCTCGGTGCTCGCCGAGGACGCCATCAAGGCAGCCGTCAAGGACTGGCAGGAGCGCCACGACGCCAAGGCGGCGAAGTCGGACAAGCCCGCCGCCTGAAGCGCCCGGGGCCGCAACGCAGAGACGCGCAGACGGAAGGACCGAGAGCCGTGGCAGCAGCCGGAATCACGTTGACCGACAACGCCGTCGAGAAGATCCTGACCCTGGTCGCGAACGACCAGAGCGACGAGAAGGGCCTGCGCGTCAAGGTCGTCGGCGGCGGCTGCTCGGGCCTGTCCTACAAGATGGACCTCGACCAGAAGCGCGATGGCGACCGTGTGTTCGAGCGCGACGGCGCGCGCATCATCGTCGACCGCAAGAGCTACCTCTACCTCAACGGCACCGAGCTCGACTACGCCGACGACCTGATGCATGCCGGCTTCAACCTGCGGAACCCGAACGTCAAGCGAAGCTGCGGCTGCGGGGCGTCCTTCGGGGTCTGACGTGCACGCGATCCGCTGCCGGAGCTGCGGCGAGGCACAGCCGCCGGCGTTCTTCTGTCGGAGCTGCGACGCGATGCAAGCGCTGCCGCAGGACACCGACTACTTCGCCGTGCTCGGGCTGCCGCCCCATCCGGGCCTGGACGGTGTCGATCTCGATCGACGCTACTACGAGCTGAGCCGCAAGCTGCACCCCGACCGCTACCAGACTCGTCCGGTAGCGGAGCAGCGCGCGAGCGTACAGGCGACCGCGCTGCTCAACGCGGCGCACAGGACGCTGCGCGACGTCGAGGCGCGCGGTCGCTACTGGCTCGTCCGCTCGGGCGACAGCCTCGCGCGCGAGAACCGGAGCGTTCCGCCGCGGCTCGCGGCGTACGTGTTCGACGTGCAGGAGAAGCTGGCCGACGTCCGCGCATCGGTGAACGGCGCGGCATCCGCGCTGCGGAGCGAGCTGGTCGAGACACAGCGCGAGCTGAGCGAGCGTCTCGACCGTCAGCGCGCGATGCTGACCGACATGCTTCGCGGCTGGCCGGCGGAGGACCTCGCGGCGGGAGCGTCGCTGGCAGCGGACGAGCGTCGTCCGGCAGCGCTGCGCGAGCTGAAGAACGTCCTTTCGGAGCTCTCCTACCTGCGGACGCTCGACCGCGACCTGCAGAACGCACTCGGGGCTTGACGTGGCACGCATCGTCGGAATCGATCTCGGCACGACCAACAGCCTCGTGGCCGTCATGCGCGACGGGCGGCCGGAGATCCTGCCGGACCCGCACACCGGATCGCCGCTGCTGCCGTCCGCCGCCTCCCTGCTGCCCGACGGAACGTTCCTGGTCGGAGAGTCGGCGCGCCGCCGGGCGGCGCTGCACCCCCACGCCTCGATCCTCTCCGTCAAGCGCTTCATGGGCGTCGGTCTCGAGCACGTCGACGACCAGGATCGCCGCGAGCACGCGTTCGACCACGGGACCGGTGCACTGCAAGTCGTTCTCGAGGACGGCGCGGGTGGGGCGCGAAAGGCCTCGCCCCCCGAGGTCTCGGCGCTGATCCTGCGCGAGCTGAAGCGCCGCGCCGAGAACGCGCTCGGGGAGGAAGTCACACGCGCGGTCATCACCGTGCCCGCGTACTTCAACGACAGCCAGCGCCAGGCGACGCGAGACGCGGGCCGTCTCGCCGGCCTCGACGTCCTGCGGCTCGTGAACGAGCCCACGGCCGCGGCCCTCGCCTACGGCCTCGACAAGCAGGAGGAGGCGCTGGTCGCCGTCTTCGACCTCGGCGGCGGGACCTTCGACGTGTCGATCCTGCAGCTCCGCGAGGGGCTGTCCGAGGTCCTCGCGACGGGCGGCGACACCCGCCTCGGAGGCGACGACTTCGACCGCCGGGTGATCGCACTCCTGCAGACGGAGCTCGGCGGCGACGCGTGGTCGGCCGAGGATCTCGCGATCCTGCGCGACGCGGCAGAGCGCGCGAAGCGCGAGCTGTCGGCGGCGCACGTCGCGACGGTGGAGGTCCCGCTCGGCAGCGGCACGCGCGTCGTCCGGCTCACGCGCGAGGCCTTCGAGGCCGCGAGCACGGATCTGGTCGAGCGTACCCTCAGCCGCTGCCGGCAGGCCCTCAAGGACGCGGGCAAGCAGGCGCGCGACGTCGACCACGTGATCCTGGTCGGCGGTGCAACGCGCGTCCCGGCCGTACGCCGCGCGGTCGAGGGCCTCTTCGGCAAGGCACCGCACGCCGACATCGACCCCGACGCGGTCGTGGCACTGGGCGCCGCCGTGCAGGCCGGCATCCTGTCGGGCGGCTCGAGCGACATGCTGCTGCTCGACGTCGTTCCCCTGTCGCTCGGCATCGAGACCATGGGCGGCGTCTTCACGCGGCTCATCGATCGCAACACGACGATCCCCGCGGCCGCACGCGAGCAGTTCACGACCGCCGTCGACGACCAGACGCACGTCGAGGTCCACGTCCTGCAGGGCGAGCGAGAGCTCGCCAAGGACTGTCGCAGCCTCGCCCTCTTCCGCATCCCGATCGAGCCGGCGACCGCCGGCCTGCCACGCGTCGAGGTGACCTTTCTGATCGACGCGAACGGCATCCTGTCGGTGTCGGCGCGCGATGTGCGGACCAATCGTGAGCACTCGATCGAGGTCAAGCCGAGCTACGGCCTCACCGAGGAGCAGATGGAGAACATGCTCGAGGAGGCGTTCGACCTCGCCGAGGAGGACTTCGCGCAGCGCCAGCTGCTCGAGGCGCGCGTCGAAGCCGAGTCGATCCTGCACGCGACGCAGAAGGCCGAGCGCCTGCACGAGCAGCTCCTCGACGTGGCCGAGCGCGCCACCATCGAGCGCGCCGCGTCCGCGCTGCGCGAGGCGTGCACCGGCACGGATCACAACCGCATCCGCGATCTCATCGAAGCCCTGAACGAGGCCGGGCGGCCGTTCGCGCAGCGCATCATGGACGCCTCGATCAAGGTGGCCCTCGAGAGCAAGAGCGCCTACGAGCTCGCCGGATGAAGCACATGGTCACGTTTCTCCCGATGAACGTCACGGTCGAGGTCGACGACGCGGACTTTCCGTACGGCGACCACGGCAAGCCCGGCTCGATCCTCGACATCGCCATCCAGAATCGCATCCGCCTCGAGCACAACTGCGGCGGCAACTGCGCGTGCACGACCTGCCACGTGATCGTTCGCGCGGGCGCCGACAACCTGTCCGAGATGGACGAGTGCGAGGAAGACAAGCTCGATCAAGCGCCCGGGCTGACGCCGTACTCGCGGCTCGGGTGCCAGTCGGTCGTGACCGGGGACGTGACGGTCGAGATTCCCGATGTGTGAGGCAGCGACCAGCCGGCGGCGCCGTCCGGCCGGGTCGCGTCGTCGCGAGAAGGAGCCGCGCCCATGGCATTGATGCAGGTGAGCCGACGGGTCGACTACGCGCTGCGTGCGGCGATCAACCTCGCCCGGCAGACGCCGGGGCGTGCGTCTTCGGTGGGCGAGATCTCGCTGCAGGAGGCGATCCCGAAGAAGTTCCTCGAGAAGATCATCCAGGACCTGATCCACGCCGGGATCGTCGTTTCCCGCCGCGGTGCGCACGGCGGCTACACGCTCGCGCGCGACCCGAGCGAGGTCTCGTTCCGTGACGTCATGGAGGCCGTGGAGGGACCGATCGCGCTCAACGTGTGCGTGGGCGACCGCACGATCTGCTCGGTCAGCGTGACCTGCGGCATGCAGCACGTCTGGGCCGAGGGCCAGCGGCGGCTGATCGAGCTCTTCGCCGCGACCAGGCTGTCCGCTCTGGCCGGCCAGATCGCACCCGGCGAGGCGGCCGCGGTCGTGCCGCAGCAGCTGCGAGGTGGCCACGATCCCGGCCGCCGCGGCGATTCGATCGAATAGGCCCCGAAGCCGCCCGTCCAACGGGGGCATGGAATACTCCCTCCTCGCGCGAGACGATCGTGGCACCGAGTTCCTCGAGCCCGACGTCATGACCCCCGATCAGTTCTTCGGTCTGCTCCGCCGGCGCTCCTGGCAGGACGGTGAGCGGCGTCTCATGGCCGCCGTCCTGCAGGACGGCATCGAGAACTTCCAGAAGCACGCCTTCGCCACCGACCCTCTCGGCAAGGAGATCTTCGACGTCGAGCGAAGCTGGGTCGTGGCGCGCAACGACCCTTCCCTGTTCGCGTTCAACACGGTCTGCGAGGTCCTCGACATCGACCCCGACTGCCTGCGCGCCGGGCTGCTTCGCTGGCTCGAGCAGCGCAAGGACGATCCCGTGCGGCTGCAGGCACGCCATCTCGACGATCCGCGCCGGCGTGTCGAGCGCGTCGCGCTGGCCGCGGTCGGCTGACCCCACCGTGCCCCAGCGGCACGGCGGGAGATGACTACCGCGCGCGGCCGCAACCGGTACAGTGTGACCTCGGGAGCCCACGATGCCGGTCCAGACCTACCCACCCTGCCCTGGTTGCGGCGAGAAGCTGATCCGCAAGCCGGCGGGGCGCTGTCCGCACTGTGGCGCCGACGTCGCGCAATTCGTCAGCGACGAGCGCGACCGCGAGACGCGCATCGAGCAGGTGGTGGCGATCGTCTCGACGATCCTGGTCGTGACGGTGATGATCCTCGGCGGCGGGCTCGGCATCTTCGAAGGCGTGCTGATGTACGCCGCCGCAGGCGTCTTCGTCTGGTACCTCGCCAAGGGGACGTTCTGGAGCAAGCGCTCGGGGGACACTCGGGGCGACTGACGTCCATACCGGCTTCGCCGGCCACGAAGGACGGAACCGGCACGGCGTTTCCTCGGACGTCCACACCGGCTTCGCCGGCCGCGAAGGGCGGAGCCGGCGGGCGTTCCATCTGCCCCCGCTACTCGCGCTCGTAGCGGGCACCGAGCGCACGTGGTGCGCTCGCCCGCCCCGACGGCAGCAGCAGCACGCCCAACGTCAGCACGTACGGCAGCATCAGGAAGAGCTGATACGGGATCGTCAGCGCGGCCGCCTGGAACTGGAACTGCAGCGCGCTCGCGAGTCCGAACAGCAGCGCTCCGCCGAGCACGCCCCACGCGGACCAGCGCCCGAACACGACGACGGCGAGCGCGATGAAGCCGCGGCCCGCGGTTATGCCCTCGACGAACGTGTTCGTCGCCGCCAGCGTCAGGGCGGCACCGCCGAGCCCCGCCAGCCCACCGCCCACCGCGAGCGCGAGCGTGCGGTCGCGCCGCACCGGCAGGCCGAGGCTCGCCGCCGCCTGCGGGTGGTCGCCGAGGGCGCGCAGCCGCAGACCGAGCCCGGTGTGCGCCAGCCCGAACGCCAGCAGCGGCGTCAAGCATAGTCCGAGATACACCAGGGCGTGCTGCCCGAAGAGCGCCTGGCCCAGCACCGGCAGCTGCCGCAGCAGCGGAACATCGATGGCCGGCAGCGTCGGCAGCACGAGAGCGGTTCCGGTGGCGCCGAGGAGCGCCCGGTACAGCGCGCCGGTGGCGCCGAGCGCGACGAGGTTCAGCGCGGCACCGGCGATGATCTGATCGGCGCCGAGGCGCACCGTCGCGAGCGCGAACAGCAGCGCCAGCACCGTGCCGGTGACCGCAGCCGCGCCAACGCCAACCGCGGCGCTGCCCGAAGCCCAGGCGGTGAGCGCCGCGGCGAAGGCGCCGCCGAGCATCACTCCTTCGACGCCGATGTTCAGCACGCCGCTGCGCTCGACGAGCAGCTCGCCGAGGGCGGCGAGCAGGATCGGCGTGCCGAGGACGAAGCCGGTCGCGAGGAAGCTCTCCAGCAGCATCATCCCTCCTCGCCGGCGCTCGCGTCGAGACGCGCGAAGCGCCGCAGCAGCGATGCGTTCAGCATCGCGACCGCAAGCAGGGTGGCGCCCTGCACGGCGAGAACCAGTACCGACGACACGCCCGCGCTGCGCTCCATCGCGCTCGCCCCCGCGGCAAGTGCGGCGAAGAAGAGCGCCGCCGCGATGACGCCGCCGCTGCGCAGCCCCCCGAGGAGCGCGATTGCGATCGCGGTGTAGCCGTAGCCGGGCGAGATGCGCTCGTAGAGGCGCCCGGTGACGCCCGCAACCTCGACCGCGCCGGCAAGGCCGGCGATCGCACCCGACAGCGCGAACGCGACCGTCAGGTCGCGCAGCACCGGGAAGCCCGCCAGGCGGGCGGCCGGTGCGTTCGAGCCCGCAGCACGAAGCCGCAAGCCGAGCACCGTCCGCGACAGCAGTGCGCCCACGGCCATCGCCGTGACCAGCGCGATCGCCACCCCCACGTGCAGGCGCGACCCGGCGATGGGACGCCACAGCATGGCCCCGGCAGCGAGCAGGTCGGACTGCGGATACTGCCCGGCGGCCTCCTGCAGCGGACCGTCCACCGCGTACGAGACCAGATACAACGCGACGAAGTTGAGCAGGATCGTCGTGATGACCTCGTTCACCTGACGTCCGATCCGGAACGCCGCGGCGATCGCCGCCCACCCGGCTCCGGCCAGGGCCCCGGCCAGGAGGACGAGGAGCCAGCGGCCGGCTTCGGGCCCGGAGGCCGTGCCGGCCACCGTTGCGGCGAGCGCGCCGACGAGGAACTGGCCCTCCGCGCCGATGTTGAACACGCCGCTCCGGAACGCGAGCATCACCGCGGCTCCGGTGAGAAGCAGCGGCGTCGCGCGCAGCAGGGTGGCCGCGACGTTCGACGTCGAACCGACGCTCCCGACGACCAGGGCACGGATCGCCTGGCCCGCGTCGGCACCGCCCAAGTACGCCACGGTCGCGGCGAGGACGACGGTCACGACCAGCGCGACCAGCGCGGGCGCGAGCGCGCGCACCGCGACCGCGGGCCATCGGGGCTTCAGGCGGCAGCTCCCAGGCCGGCCATCGCGCGGCCGATCTCGAGCCGGGTCGCCGAGGGCGGCAGCGGCCCCAGCAGCCGACCCCGGTAGAGCACGTGGACGTCGCCTGCCAGGGCTGCGACCTCGTCGAGGTCGGTCGAGAGGACGGCGATCGCGGCGCCGGCGGCAGCGAGTCCGCGCAAGCGCTCGTGGACGGCGGCCGTCGCGGCGAGATCGAGGCCACGCGTCGGATTGGCGGCAACCACGCACCGCAGCCGGCTCCGCCCGAGCTCGCGGGCGAGCACGACCCGCTGCTGGTTGCCGCCCGAGAGTGCGGCGACCGGAAGAGTCGGGTTCGCCGGCCGAACGCCGTAGGCACGGAGCCGCGCGACGGCACGGGAGATCTCGCGCTCGCGCGAGAGCCAGCCGTGACGCGACGCCGCGCGCAGCTCGTCCTCCGCAAGCAGCAGGTTCTCCCAGAGCTCCAGCGGACCGACGATGCCGTCGCGCTGCCGGTCGGGTGGTACCACGGCAAGCCCCGCGGAGCGTGCCTGCGCCGGGCTGCGGATGGCCCGGCCAGCGATGGCGACGCTGCCGCGGAGCCCGCGCAGCGAGCTCGGTGCCACCCCGGCGAGCACCTCGACCAGCTCGGTCTGTCCGTTCCCCTCGACGCCTGCGACGACCACGACCTGCCCCGCGCGGACCCGCAGCGAGACGTCGTCGAGCACGCGCACGCCGCGCACGTCGTTCGCCGAGACGTGGTCCAGCGCGACCACGGGAGCCGTGCCGACGTCGTTCGTCGCCGCGGCCACGCCGCGACGTGCCTCGGCTCCGGCCGGCGCATCGACCATCAGCGCCGCGAGCGACGCCGCGTCGAACTCGCGCCTGGGCCCGCCCCCCACCACCCGCCCCTGCCGGAGCACCGTCAGGTGGTCGGCGAGCGACAACGCCTCGGCGAGCTTGTGGGTGACGATCACGATCGCGGTACCGGCGGCGGCCAGGTCGCGCAGCAGCACGAACAGCTCGTGGACCTCGTCCGGGGTGAGTACCGCCGTCGGCTCGTCGAGGATCAGGACCCGCGTCGGTGCGACGAGGGCCTTGAGGATCTCGACCCGCTGCTGCTCGCCGACCGACAGCTCGCCGACGACCCGGCCCGGGTCGCCGATGTCGAGGCGCCGCTCGGACGCGAGCCGCGCGACGTCCTTCCCGAGCTGCGACGCGCGGAAGACACCGCGGTCGCCGCGCGCGAGCGCAACGTTCTCGGCGATCGTCATGGTCGGCACCAGCATGAAGTGCTGGTGCACCATGGCGATCCCCGCACGCCGGGCTTCTTCTGGCGAGCGCCAGACCACGGTCTCGCCGTCGAGCCGCATCGTGCCCGCGTCGGGAGCGTACAGCCCTGCGACGACCTGCATCAGCGTCGACTTGCCGGCGCCGTTCTCCCCGAGCAGCGCGTGGACGGAGCCCCGCTCGCAGCGGAAGTCGACTCCGGCGAGGGCAAGCACCGAATCGAAGCGCTTGCGGATGCCGTTCAGCTCGAGAACGGTCTCGCTCACGCGGGTGCCCCGCGGTCGGGGGCGGGATGGCGTTCGCGCAGCCAGGAGCGTGCCGCCTCGACCGTCGTGATCTCGCCCTCGAGCTGTGCGTCGAACGCGCGGTCGAGGATCTCGCGGAAGAGCGGCCCCGGACGGTGTCCGAGCTCGATCAGGTCCGTTCCGCGCAGCAGCGGCTCCGGCAGCGGCTCCTCGGCGAGCAGCTCGGCGCGCTTCGCCACACAGAACTCGTACGCCGCAAGGTCGCCCGATGCGGACAGCGCGTCGATGCGCGTCAGCTCGAGCAGCTGGTCGATCCCCGGTTGACCGAGAAACCTCTTCAGCGTCGCGATCCGCATCCGCGGCGCATCGACGTGGCGCAGGTGATGCGCGACGAGCCACGCGACCCGGTCGGCGGTGTCGCGGCTCCGCCGCAAGCGGAGGCAGATGTCGGCTGCGATCGGCGCACCGCGCTCGCAGTGCCCGTGGAACGTGATGCGGCCGTCCGGACGCTGCTCGGCGCAGGCCGGCTTCACGACGTCGTGCAGCAGCACCGCCAGCGCCAGCGCCTCGTCGTGCCGGCCCACCTCGAGCTTCTCGAGGCAGAGCAGCGTGTGCGTCAGGACGTCACCCTCGGGATGGTGGTCGGGCGACTGGGCGACGCCGCGCAATGCCGCGATCTCGGGCAACAGGACCTGCAGCAGGCCGCAGTCCTCGAGCAGCTCGAAGCCGCGCCGTGCACTGCCCTCGGTGAGGATCTTGACGACCTCGTCGCCGATCCGCTCCCACGCGATGCCCGTGATGGTGGGGGCGAGTCTGGTGATCGCCGCGAACGTCGTCGGGTCGATCCCCCACCCGAAGCGCGCCGCGAAGCGCACGGCGCGCAGCAGCCGCAGGCGGTCCTCGTCGAAGCGCGCCTGGGGATCGCCGATCGCCCGGATCACGCCGGCTGCGAGGTCTGCGCGGCCGCCGACGAAGTCGATGACTTGCCCGGTCTCGGGGTCGAGAAACATGCCATTGACGGTGAAGTCGCGGCGCTCGGCGTCGTGGCGGGCGTCGGAGAACTCCACCGACACCGGACGGCGATGGTCGACGTAGGCGCCGTCGCGGCGGAACGTGGCGACCTCGAACGACTCCCCCTCGTGCAGCACCAGGACGACGCCGAACTGCAGGCCCACCGGAATGGTCCGCGGAAAGATCTCCTGGACGACGCTCGCCGGCGCCGAGGTCGCGATGTCGTAGTCGTCGGGGTCGAGGCCGAGCAGCTCGTCGCGCACGCATCCGCCGGCGAACAGCGCCTCGTGCCCGGCGGCACGCAGGCGCCGCACCACGGCCAGGGCGCGCTCCCGCGTGCGGGACACCGCGCCACGCAACGGCCGGCCCTCGGCCCGCGACGCTTCTCGCTGCACGCGAGGAGCGTCGCACGCAGGTCTCGAGGACGCAATTTTCGAGCGCAGAGCGCGCCTTCGGCGAGGGCTGCTCGCAGGGGGCTCGCCCGAGCCGCCCGGCAGGGCTAGGTTGTCCCCGTGCAGCAGGCAGCGGGGACACCGGACGCTCGCTTCGATCCGCTCGTCGCGGGCTGGTTCGCCGACACGTTCCGCGGCGCGACGCCGCCCCAGGAGGCCGGCTGGCGCCACATCGCCGCCCGGCGCGACACGCTGATCGCAGCCCCGACGGGCTCCGGCAAGACGCTCGCCGCGTTCCTCTGGGCGATCGACGAGCTGGTGCGCCAGGCGCGCGCGGGCACTCTCGCCGACGCGACGTCGGTGGTCTACGTCTCGCCCCTCAAGGCGCTGGGCAACGACATCGAGAAGAACCTCGCGGTGCCGCTCGCCGCGATCCGCGAGCGCGCGGTCGCCGCCGGCGTCGACCTGCAAGCGATCCGCGTCGCGGTGCGAAGCGGCGACACGCCGCAGTCCGAGCGGCAGTCGATGCTCAAGCACCCGCCGCACGTCCTGATCACGACGCCGGAGTCGCTGTACATCCTGCTCACGGCGGAGAAGAGCCGCGCGATGCTGCGCTCGGCGCGAACCGTCATCGTCGACGAGATCCACGCCGTCGCGGGGGACAAGCGCGGCGCGCACCTGGCGCTCACCCTGGCGCGCCTCGATCTGCTCGTCGGACACCGCCTGCAGCGCGTCGGCCTCTCCGCCACGCAGAAGCCGATCGCGGAGATCGCGGGGCTGCTCGTCGGCAGCGACCGCGTCGCCGACGACGGCACGCCCGACTGCGCGATCGTCGACACGGGACACAAGCGCGCGATGGAGCTGTCCATCGCGACGACCGACCTCGAGCTGAGCGCCATCGCCTCGCACGAGCTGCGCGCGACGGTCTACGACCGCGTCGTCGAGCTGGTCGGGCAGCACCGCACGACGATCGTCTTCGTGAACACCAGACGTCTCGTCGAGCGCGTCGCGCACGCGCTGGGCGAGCGCCTCGGCGCGGATCGCGTGGTCGCGCACCACGGCAGCCTGTCGCGGCGCATTCGCCTGACGGCCGAGGAGAAGCTCAAGTCGGGGGAGGTCCCGGTCGTCGTCGCCACGGCGTCACTCGAGCTCGGGATCGACGTCGGTCACGTCGACCTGGTCTGCCACCTCGGGGCGCCGCGCGCGCTCGCCACGCTCCTGCAGCGCGTCGGACGCTCGGGCCACTGGCTCGGCAGCGTGCCGAAGGGGATCTTCTTTCCCTTCACGCGCGACGAGCTGATGCAGACGGCGGCCGCGGTGCGCGCGATCCGGCAGGGTGAGCTCGACCGTATCCGGATGCCCGAGAGCCCGCTCGACATCCTCGCCCAGCAGATGGTCGCGACGGCGGCGTCCGAGGAGATCCGCACCGACGACCTGTTCGACCTCGCGCGCCGGGCGTGGCCGTTCCGCAATCTCGAGCGCGAGGAGTTCGACGAGATCCTCGAGATGCTCGCCGAGGGCGTGAGCACGCGGCGCGGACGACGTTCCGCGCACCTGCACCACGACCGCGTGCAGGAGCGCGTGCGCGGGCGGCGAGGCGCTCGCCTCGCCGCGATCACCAGCGGCGGGGCGATTCCCGAGACCGCGGACTACGACGTCATCGAGGACCCGACCGAGGCGAAGGTCGGCAAGGTCAACGAGGACTTCGCGATCGAGAGCATGCGCGGCGACATCTTCCTCCTCGGCAACCACTCGTGGCGCATCCGCCGCGTCGAGGCCGGGAAGGTGCGCGTCGAGGACGCGGGGCAGACCCCGCCGACGATCCCGTTCTGGATGGGCGAGGCCCCGGCCCGCACGCGCGAGCTGTCGCAGGCGGTCTCCGACCTGCGACAGGGCATCCTCGAGCGCCTGCCCGATCCAGCGGACGCAGTCGAGTTTCTAGTCCGGGAATGCGGCCTCGACGAGGGCGGCGCGCAGCAGCTCGTGGACTACGTCGCGGCGACGGTCGCGGTGCTGGGCACCGTCCCCACCTGCGAACGCGTGGTCGCCGAGCGCTTCTTCGACGAGAGCGGCGGCATGCAGCTCGTCCTGCACGCGCCGTTCGGTGGTGCGATCAACCGCGCGTTCGGGCTCGCGCTGCGGAAGTCGTTCTGCGTCGGCTTCGACTTCGAGCTGCAGGCGGCCGCGACCGACGACGGCATCGTCCTCTCGCTGGGCGAGCAGCACAGCTTCCCGCTCGACGGCGTGTTCGGCATGGTCCGGCGCAACCGGCTCGACGACGACCTGATCCAGGCGGTGCTGCAGGCGCCGATGTTCGGCACGCGCTGGCGCTGGAACGCGAGCCGCGCGCTCGCGCTGCTGCGCCACCAGGGCGGCAAGAAGGTCCCGATGAACATCCAGCGCATGCGGGCGGAGGATCTGCTCGCCGCGGTGTTCCCGGCGCAGCTCGGCTGCGGCGACAACCGCACCGGACCGATCGAGCCGGTCGACCACCCCCTGGTCAACGAGACACTCGACAACTGCCTGCACGAGGCGATGGACACCGAGGGCCTGCGCGCGCTCCTGCAACGCATCGACGCGGGCGAGATCCGGACGGTGGCGGTCGAGACCTCCGCGCCCTCGCAGATGGCGCACGAGCTCCTGAACGCCTACCCGTACGCGTTCCTCGACGACGCACCGCTCGAGGAGCGCCGCGCACGCGCCGTCAATCTCCGGCGGACCGACGCGAGCCTCGCCCAGGGCATCGGTGCGCTCGACCAGGCGGCGATCGACGAGGTGCGCGAGCAGGCGTGGCCCGACGTGCGCGACGCCGACGAGCTGCACGACGCGCTCGAGGGCTTCGGCTGGCTGCCGCTCGAGGAGGTCACCCCGGAGTGGCGCGGCTGGCTCGACGAGCTGGTGGCCACGCGCCGCGCGACCGTCGCGCGCTGGACCGCCGACGACG
>Ga0194131_10001122_pt1 | contig 46275 bp, 51 predicted proteins | sample TA2KigO120mmetaG_FD_148631 | JGI IMG/M metagenome (GOLD analysis project Ga0194131, IMG submission 148631) | Freshwater microbial communities from Lake Tanganyika, Tanzania - TA2015053 Kigoma Offshore 120m | ecosystem: Environmental > Aquatic > Freshwater > Lake | place: Tanzania: Lake...
TAAATAACCCTTTTATTTAAATGCATCGATAGGCCACCTCTTTCTATTTTTAAGAAATTGCCCTTTCAAATTAAAGAGAGAATTCCCGTTTTCTAGTCGAGAAAATTAAATTTAATTGAGTATAACATCGGGGATAAGGAAAGTTCTTCTGACCTCGAGACTGGAGCGGAACCTCACAGGCTCGAGCTGGAAGAAGAATTTGGGAAAAATCTGTTTTCCACTAAGGAAATTTGCGAAGCAAAAAGATTTTTCTCTTTATCCCCTGTTCAGCGATTTTTGATTTATCAAAAACACGAGTGGAGCAAGAAGCGACCTCGTGAGTAAAAAATTCTCTTTGGGTGGGAGATAAACAAGTGTTCGCGATAAATTAATAAGGAAGGTTTTCATATTAAAATTATGCAATTAAGAAAAGCAACGGAACAAGATAAAAAAGAGGCAATAAAAATTGCGCAAAATTTGAAAGAATGGTTTAATGCTGAAGGCATTAAAAATATGAAAACCGATTTTAAATTAAACAATTTGGTCGTGGCGATAGAGAAAGGCAAAGTTTCTGGATTTTTATGTTATACAACTAATTGCGGAAAGATGCAACTTATATGGATGGGAGTTAAAAGAGATACTCAAAGAAAAGGAACTGGAGCAAAACTCCTAAAGTGGTTAGAAAAAGAGGCTAAAAAATATAAGTTGCATTCAATTGAAGTTGAAACTTTGCCTGATGAAGATGATTATGAGCCATACAAAAAAACTCGAGCTTTTTATTACAAAAATGGTTTCAAAAAAATATTCTATAAAAAAGCGAGAGTTAAAGGTTGGGACGACCAAATTGTTCTTGAAAAAGTAATAAAGTGAGCGAACGCCTATTGGGTGAGCAAAACTTCGTTTTTATTGCGTTGAACATCGGGGATAAGGAAAGTTCTTCTGACCTCGAGACTGGAGCGGAACCTCACAGGCTCGAGCTGGAAGAAGAATTTGGGAAAAATCTGGTTTTCACGAAGAAAATTTGCGTAAGCAAAAAGATTTTTCTCTTTATCCCCTGTTCAGCGATTTTTGATTTATCAAAAACACGAGTGGAGCAAAAAGCGACCTCGTGAGTAAAAATTAATTTTTTGGGTGGGAAAAATAATGCGTGTGCGATAAGTTAATAAATATGTTTTTTTTTTAATATAATCAATGACAAATACAAAAATTACAAAAGAGGCATATGATAAAAAAAGCGAGGAATATCATAAGAAATTAATAAGTTCCGATGGTAGCTTTTGGAATAATTTTTTAGAAATTCCTATGAGGAAAATCTTAAAAGAAATTTCAAAAAATAAAAAGATTTTAGATTTGGGGTGTGGTTCTGGAATTAGAACTAAAAAATTGTTCTCATTAAATCCAAGGAAAATTGTTGGATTAGATTTATCTCCAGAATTAATAAAAATAGCAAAAAACAATTTTTCTGAAATAGAATTCCATTCCGGCGACGCTAAAAAAACAGGATTCAAAAATTCTGAATTTGATATAATAAATAGTGATTTAATGGTACATTATTTCAAATCATTAAATCCTCTCTTTAAAGAAGTTGGAAGAATTTTGAAGCCAAAGGGATATTTTGTTTTTTCTATGCATCATCCTATTTATGAGGTAACAAAAAGGGAAAAAGAAAAAAATAAAACAAAATATCTATTGGAGCCATATTTCCACAACGAACTTTACAAGTGGAAAATGCTCGAAGGAATGGAATTAATAAGCTACCACCACACTTTTGAAGATATTTTTTCCTCGCTTAAACAAAATGGATTTGTCATTGATGAATTGATTGAACCCCACGCAATCAATTCCAAAAAGAAATTTGACAAAAAACATATTGAAAGAGCAACAAAATATCCCTCCTTCTTGATAATTAAAGCTAAGAAGCTGTAAGCACACGCACAAATTGGTGTGGGAAGAAAAATCAATTTTTATTTCGTTGAACACAATGGTATCATAATATATTTCATGATACCATAACATAAAGAGATGCAAACAAAAATATATAAAGAAAACTGCCCTCTGGAAAAGATGAATAAAGAAGAGATGTTAAAGAGGTTGAAACAAGAGCTTGAAATACGGAACTTCTCTCAAGGAACCATAAAATCCTATATGTTCTCAGTTACAAAGTTTTTAGAATGGGCGAGCGAAAAAGAGCAGTTAAACGAACAAGAAGTAAAAGCATATCTGCAGGAAAAGATAAAGAAAAATGCACCAGTTTCAATAAGCCATATAGTATGTGCTATACAATTCTTCTTTGAGAAGGTACTTAAAAACAAAATATATCTCCCTCGACCTAAAAGGAATAAAACTATTCCAGTCATACTAACTCCTGAAGAAATAAAGAGAATGATTGAAAGCACTTCAAATATAAAACATAGACTTATCTTAAAAATACTATACGGATGCGGACTAAGAGTTTCAGAAGGGGTAAATGTAAAGAAAGAAGATATTAATAGCACGGAGAATCTTATCCATATTAGGCTCGCTAAGGGTAAAAAAGACAGATTCGTTAAAATACCTGAAAGTATAAAAAAAGAATTAGAAAGTTATTGTTCTCTAAACGATTCTGAATTTCTTTTTCCATCCAACAGGGGAGGAAAATTAACAACTGCAACCATTCAAGCAATTGTAGAACAATCTGCAAAAAGAGCAAATATTTCCAAAGAAGTATATCCACATCTACTGAGGCATTCATTTGCTACACATTTACTTGAACAAGGAACAGACTTACGCATCATACAAAAATTACTAGGGCACGCCGATATTAGGACAACACAAATGTATACGCAAATATCGCAACAATCTATAAAAAATGTAAGGAGCCCTCTTGATGGATTATAAACATGGCAGTCAAAGATTTCCTTGAACCAAAAAATGTGAAGTTAACAACGGAAAAGATAATTCCTCGAAAACCAACCGTCGCAGAATTAACCATCATTGAACAACCAGGCAAACCTATGCCTGCAGATCATCTTGAACCCGAACCCTTAGAAAAGAAACCAGTAAAAAAGAAAGTGACTAAAAAGAAAAAAGAACCAAGCAAAGAAACAAATCACCTCTTAATCATCACCGAAAAGCCACAAGCAGCAGAAAAGATAGCCAATGCATTAGGAGATGCACGCAAATACACTGAAGACGGCGCAAGTTACTTCCAATTGACGAGGGATACTAAAACAATTACCGTAGCTTCAGCAGTAGGACATCTCTTCAACTTAGAATATGTGAAAGGACAAAAAGGATGGCCAGTATATAACGTTGAATGGAAACCCTCATTTGAAGGGAAGGGAGCATTCTTCACTAAAAAATACCTCACGCTCCTCAAACAACTCGCTCTCCAAGCCTCTTCTTTCATGGTTGCTACAGACTATGATACTGAAGGAGAAGTGATTGGGTGGAACATCCTTCGATTTCTCTGCAATCAAACAGATGCTCACAGAATGCATTATTCAACACTCACCAAAGAAGAATTAGAACAAGCCTATCAAAATCCCGAACCAACACTTAACTGGAAAAATGCCTATGCAGGAGAAGCACGACATATCATTGATTGGCTCTATGGAATCAATCTTTCACGTGCATTGATGTCTGCACTCAAAAAAACAGGAAGTTTCCAACTCCTTTCCACAGGACGAGTTCAAGGTCCTGCATTAAAGATATTAGTTGATCGTGAAAAAGAAATTACCTCTTTCGTCTCACAACCCTATTGGCAAGTCTATGCGCAGGTAGGAGAGGTCACCCTCAAGCATCCCACGGATATCTTCGAAAAAGAAAAACTAGAGGCCTTCAAGAAAGTGAAAGAAGGGGTTGCCAGCACTACCAAAAAGCAAGAATCGCAAAAACCAGGGGTACCGTTCGACCTCACCACACTTCAGCGAGAAGCCTCTCGAATCTACAAATTTTCGCCTTCACAAACACTCCAACTCGCCCAGAAATTATATCTTGCAGGGGCAATTTCCTATCCTCGTACGAGTTCTCAAAAAATACCTCCTGCTATCAAACCAAAAGAAATTATCAAAAAATTAGGTAAACGTTTTCCTGAAGCACAACTCGCCACACGTATTCATCCCATCGAAGGACCAAAAACAGATCCAGCGCACCCTTCAATTTATCCAACAGGAGAATTCAAATCACTTACTGAACAAGAAGAAAAACTCTATACTTTAATTGTAAAACGCTTCCTTGCTTGTTTTGCTCCGGATCTTGAACTCGCCACCACTCATATCGATCTAAAAACTACTGCAGGAGTATTCACCGCAAACGCACAACAAGTACTCAATCCTGGTTGGACCGCATTCTATCCCTATGAAGTAACTCAATCAACACTTCCTGATATGCAAGGAACACAAAAAATAGACAAAATAACCACAGAACAAAAAGAAACGCAACCTCCCGGAAGATATTCAGCAACAAGTTTAGTAACCATACTCGAAAAGAAGAACCTCGGTACCAAATCAACACGTTCAATGATCATCGATATCCTCTTTGACCGAGGATATGTAGATGGGAAGAGCGTCACTCCCACTCCACTCGGAATGAAATTAATTGAAGCACTAGAAACCAATGTCCCCATAATCATTGATGAACAACTTACTCGTCAGATAGAAGAAAAAATGGGACAAATAGAAACATCTGATACACCTGAAGTACAAGAAAAAGAAAGTATTGCCCAAGCCAAGCAAGCAATAGAAACCATTGCAGTTGAATTCAAGAAAAATGAAGAAGCAATTGGTAAAATACTTGCAGAAGGTCTTACCACGCTACGAAAAAAACAACAAGAAGATAACACGCTCTCCCTCTGTCCAACCTGTAAAACCGGAAACCTTCGTATTCTCTATAATCGAGCAGCAAAACGCTCATTCATCGCTTGTTCTGCCTATCCAACCTGTAAGCAAACCTATTCTCTCCCCCCCAACGCACTTATCAAACCTTCAGGCAAAACCTGTGAAGCAGATGGTTTCCCCAAACTCCTCGCTATTCGAAAAGCCAAACGTCCCTGGGAATTCTGCTTCAACCCCTCCTGCCCTATAGAACAAGCAAAGAAAGACAAATGGGCAGCAAAGAAAACTCAGGAATAAAAACTCTCAAACACCCTATCAAAATCTCGTCCAAGTGCAATACCGAAGCCAATCATACCTGCACTTGCAGCATATAACGGACCATCATCATGCCCTGCAGCAAGATACCATTGTCCAAAAGCACATAACAAACCATCCATGACGGGCAGAGAACAAGCATCTATAGTACGTACTAAGCGAGAAGACATAAGAGACTTTACTTACCTTGACGTTCCCAAGCACGAACGCTCGGACGAACTTTACGATTAGGACCTTTTACACGAAGACCACGGCTTTTCTTACCTGCAGAAGTTAAACCTCGTTGTACACGAGACATATGTTGTGGATCGCAAATCCATTGCATAGTTGAGTCATTCTTAATTTCTGGCCGCTGAGGATCAACCAAAATAACTTCATAAAATGCATGTTTTCCATCTTTTGCAAGTAGATAGGAATTCAAAACAATAAGATTGTTATATTTCGCAGCTGCACGTAATTCAGCAATCCATTGATAATTCATCTTTAAGATTTTCATCACGTGTTGTTTTCTAGACTTACGACCGTGAGTATGTCGACTTCTCTGTCTTCCACCACGACGAACACGTACACGAACTACAAAAAAACCCTTTTTAGCCTTATAACCAAGAGCACGAGCACGATCAAGACGAAGAGGCTTTTCTACTTCAGTCACTGCTTCACTCGCCCGCCACTGAATCATACGAGATTGCAACATATCGCGACCTGGTTTCAACCAAGCCTGTCGTAGATAATGAGAGAGTCCAACGGTCATCTCAGCCCCTAACAAAAGCGCTTTTTAAAGCTTTAGAATCCCTCTCAAGGAAATTCTAAGGCCTCACAAAGTACAACTTTGTAAAACTTACCAGTAAATACCGACACCCTTTTATAACAGAAAACCAAGAGAAAGCATGGCAAAACAACAAACAATGTACATCACTACCCCTATTTACTATCCAAACGATATTCCCCATGTAGGGCATGCATACACCACCCTAGCGGCAGATATTCTCGCTCGCTGGCACACCTTACAAGGAAAAGACGTATTTTTTCTCACAGGCACGGATGAACATGGTAAAAAACTCCAAGAAGCAGCTCAGAAAGCAGGAAAACAACCAAAAGCATTCATTGACACCATTGTTCCAGAATTTAAAGAAGCCTGGAAAAAACTCAATATTCACTATGATCGATTTATTCGTACCACAGATGCAGACCATGAAGCAGTCGTTCAAAAAATCCTCACGAAAGTGCACAAAAAAGGAGACATCTATCTCGGATCATATGAAGGACTCTATTGCACAGGATGTGAAGCATATTACACTGAAAAAGATGCACCTGAAAAAAAATGCCCCACGCATAAACGTCCTTTAGAACAATTGAAAGAACCAACTTATTTCTTCAAACTCTCTTCCTACCAAAAAAAAATACTCGATCATTACAAAAAACATCCTGAATTTATACAACCTGCAAATCGGGCACAGGAAATTATCAATCGAGTAGAAGAAGGATTACAAGACCTCTCCATCTCACGTACCTCATTCAAATGGGGCATCCCCTTACCATTTGATACAAAACATGTAACCTATGTCTGGTTTGATGCATTACTTAATTATTATTCAGCAACCGAAACAAAAGGAAAAGAAAAATACTGGCCAGCAGATGTGCATTTCATTGGAAAAGATATTCTTTGGTTCCACGCAGTATATTGGCCAGCAATATTACTCTCCGCAGGACTTCCTCTTCCCACAACCATCTTTGCACATGGCTGGTGGACAATCCATAATGAAAAGATGGGCAAATCCGCAGGGAATGCACTTAAAGTTGATCAACTAATTTCCTACGCCGGAGTAGATAGTGCTCGTTATTTTCTCTTCCGAAACGGGGTCTTCGGAGAGGATGGCGACTTTTCAGAACAGTTTCTTAAAGAACGACATAACAATGAATTAGCAAATAAACTCGGGAACTTAGTAAGCAGAGTTTCCACACTTGCTGAAACGCATGGCCTCACCAAAACAAAACCCCTTCCCACCAACAAAGTAATCGCACAATACACGCAAGAACTAGAATCCTATCAATTTGACAAAGCCCTGACAACTCTCTTTACATTCATTGATTCCCTCAATGAACTTATCCAATCAAAAAAGCCCTGGGAAACAAAAGATACCAAAGTACTCTATCAAGTCGCTGATGGTCTCAAAACAGTTGCTATTCTTCTCTCTCCCTTCATGCCTGAAACAACAGAAAAAATAGCACACACGTTCCACTTCGAACTCACCAAGAAACAACTTGCCTCTCCGCTAGAAGTAGACACAATTAAAAAGTCCCCAATCCTGTTCCAAAAGATAGACATGGCAAGCAAACCAGTACAACAAACAAAGAAAGAAGAAAAAGGCAAGCAGAACAACTCTCCAGAACGTACAAACGATACTAAAAAAATCAAGAAACAAGAACAAGCAAAGGGGGGTAAAATTGCATACGATGACTTCTCAAAGGTAGAATTGAAGGTAGGACTTATCAAAGACGTCAAACCACACCCTAATGCCGATAAACTCTATGTTCTCACGGTTGACTTGGGAGAAGAAAAGACAAGAACAATTGTTGCAGGCCTGAGAAATCACTATCAACCTGAGCATCTCAAAGGAAAGAAAGCAATCTTCGTTGCCAACCTCGCTCCAGTCACACTTCGAGGTATTGAAAGCGATGGTATGATCCTCGCCGCAGTCAACGACGATGATTCTCATGTCGTTATCCTCCAACCCGAACAAGATCTTCCACAAGGAAGTAAGATTAGATAAGTTACCTACAAAAGTTTCTAAAAAAAATAATTGTTATTAATTAAACACTCTATCCCACAAGGATAAGTCTTCTTTATAGGAGGTATTCCCAATAATACGCGCAGCCAATAATCGATAGGCTCGAGAAGCCTTACTCTTCGGATGCGTGTATACTAAAGCATCTTTAGAAATCAAAGCGGCTTGTACATTTTTATCTTCAGGAATAACACCAATAATCGGTAATTCTAACATATCTCGCACGTTTTGAATAGGCATCTCAGTCTTAAGTCCTCGCACACGAGTTACAATCACTCCCTTCACTTCTTTACCAAGTTGTTCAATTACTTTTGCCGTTTTCAACGCATCAGTCACTGCAGGAATTTCAGGATTAGTGACAATAAGTAATTCATCTCCCGATTCTAATGAAGCGAGCGCTTCTTCCCCAAGTCCCGCAGCAGAGTCATAAATAATATAATCAGCCATCTTACGTAATTTTTTACCCACATCCTTTAATTTACCATGATTCAAACGTTTCAATTCCTTAATCGATAATGAGCTCGGAATAATTTTCATACCTGATTCATGTTCATAAATAGCCTCACCAACGCGTGCACGACCTGAAAGCACATGATTCAAACTTACCGGAACAACCGGAGCACCCAAATGCAATCCCACATTAGGTGTTGTCAAATTAGCATCGAGAATAATAACTTCTTTACCAAACGAGTTAAGAGCTGCACCTAAATTAATAGATGTGGTTGTCTTCCCAACTCCTCCTTTTCCAGATGTAACGGTAATAATAGTAGCCATAAAGCCTAGTAACGCTGAGCGTTGTAAGGCAATTTACTTCAACGAGCTTATAAACCTTTCCAGAATCGACGCATATTCTTTCAACATATCAAGATTAATGTTAATGATTTCACCTTTATAGGTCACACGTAAATTAACTCCCTTTCTAAATTCGTGTTCACGCACTTTATCTAAACTATCAATATCTCGGAAGAGTTCATAGAGATATAAAGTTTTTGAAACTAATTCATCTTCTGCATAAATTTTCTTCAGAGCAACTAATTTAGCACGAGGAGCATCAGGAATAGGTTTCCATTTCTTTTCTTTCTTCGCTCGTTCAACCAATTTATCCATTGCAAGTTCAATCAAAATCTTCCAACGCAATAGCAGATTAATAATAACATCGCACGTCTTAGTATACTTCAAACTTACATAGAGTAAATGATCCGCGCTAATTTTTTCTTTAATAATGTGTTCCATGTATGGGCGAGAGTAGTCCCCTTAGGAAGATTACCAAAAAGGCACTAAGGGACACACTCTAAAGAAGTATATATACCTTTCTTGTAAAAAGAGAGCAATTAATTAACCGAACCTTTAACTCAACCGGCTAATCGTCTCGGCCAAATCCTTCGTCTCTGCCAATACCTTTCGAACGTCCTTCTCACTTTTACCGGTTTGCTCCATCACTAAATGTACATCTTCATCAGAAAACGAAACAGCCTCACTTTCTTCTTGAGCCTCTCCTGTAATCTGCCAACTAGTCTGCCCTTTCATCGTAATCTTTTCCACACCAGGGTGCGTGATTACAATTCGCTTCCCTTCTTGTTCGATAATCACCTTTGTTGCCGGAATAGACTCTTGAGTAATCCCCATTTGCTTCATCATTGCTTTCATCTGCCCGGGATTAATACCTCCTAAGTTACCAAACACGGTATTACGCTCCCGTAGGCAATGCCCAAAATACGTGCAATGCAATAGAGAATAACACAATCAGGACTAAAAAGCCAATAATCTGTCCAGGAGTCAACTTAAATTTACTTTCAAATTCTTCATTAAATCGCATCAACCCTCCAAACCCTGAAGGTGTTTGTATTCCTTGATTCTGTGCCATTGAGCTAATGCTCTTTATTCCTATAAAAACTTACCGCAATTCATGTAAATAGGGGAATCGCGCACACATACGTTCTATCTCTCCAGGTTGATCTTCGTCTAAACGCTCAAACCCGGGAATCTGTTGATACATCTCGCGCAACAATACAGAACCGTTCTGCGAAGTTACAGATTCCCCCGTAAATACAAACCCTACCTTACTAGGAAAGACCTGTATCTGTACCCCTTTCCCTACAAAAGATACGCAGCGTTCATGAGGATAAACTTCAAGCCCTTGATGAAACAGATACCCACTTAGTCTGTTCATTCTATCAAGAGATAACGGTTGTTCCAACACGTACCATAACATATAAAAAAACAAAAAGACGTATATAAAAAACTATCGCAACGCCCCTACTAACTTCTTTCTATCTCTCCCTGGAGCAACTTTTCCCCATAACACAAACACGCGATTAATGCGCGCCCAATACCTTTGGGGAGCAACCTTCATCAACGCAAACTCAGTCTCAGTCGGAGTCTTTGTCTTCACCAATCCAAGCACATTTGCAATACGATGCACATGCGTATCCACACAAATACCTGGTTTCCCAAAACATTCCGTCACCACCAAATTTGCAGTCTTTCTTCCCACTCCCGGCAACGTAATCAATTCCTCAATTTGTTCAGGCACGTGTCCATCATATCGCGTGAGAATCTCTTGCGCACACGCAATCACATGTCTCGCTTTCGTTCGATTATAATTCATCGAGCGCAAACAACCCAATACCTCTTCGTATCGTGCTTTAGCAAGAGAAACAAGAGTAGGATACCGAGCAAACAAGTCTTCTGCAATAGGAATCGTTGTTTCATCCCTGCTCTGGGCACTCATAATCGTCACAATCACTGTCTGCCAGGGCTCTTCCCATCTTTCCCCCGCAAGACGATAGGCAGAGTTTCCAAACGTCCGCTCAGCACGTTTGAAAATACTAAGAAAAAGAGTCTGCTTATCCATAAATAAATAACAGAATGAGAAAGTTATAAAGCATCCGTATCAGAAAAAGAACCTACACGTTAAATCTCAATTATTGCATATACAGGATAATGATCAGAAGCAACTTCAGTCTCTTTACTCATAATAATACCTGCATCAACCACCTTAAGTCTCTTTCTCAAAAAAATGAAATCTATGCGAACACCGGAATCTTTGTTTTTTGAACGCATATTTGTTGGAATTGTATAATGCCATGGTTTCTTTGAAACAAGAAAAGAATCTTGATACCCTGCATCTAATAGTTTAGTAGCCAATGCTCCTTTCAAAAGATCTCTTACCTTATCAGATGCTCCTTCTTTCATAAAGCGAGAAAAAGCAGTGCATAGTTTCTCACGATCATAAGGATCTACTTGCGAAGTTCCATTAAAGTCACCCATAATGATGTCAGGTTTGCTTTTCTTAAAAAGTGCTTCGATAAGCTGTACGCGAGATTCATCAGAGATATCATGACCAGTATGAATATTCCAGATAATAAGTTTTTTCTTTCTAATGAGAAGAGTAGTTTCAAGACATTTACATTTATCAGTACTCAAATCACGAAACGTCTGCTTAAAGTGAGACAAAGTAAGCGGAGCAAATCGAAAATAAGTTTGCGGAATATAGCGATCAATATAAAGCGATTTAAAAAAAGAAGCATAAGAGGTTGTTTGTTCTGCAAGTGGATAAATAAAGGCTTCTTGTAATCCTACAACATCTGCCTTAGCTTGATGTAGTATCTTTATTCCAGCGCGTAATCGTCTCTTATCAACCACAAACAGAGGAGTATCTCCGCAGAATCCATTGAGGATATTATAGGAAAGGAGCTTAACCTTCATGAATGATGCAGAACCTCTTTCTTTTTAACTCTATTCTTTCCCTTTCTTTTTACTTTCTAAAACAAGGGGGAGGGTTAAGGGAAACCTTAAAACCCTTCTTCCCCCTGGAATAGACATGCCTGAGAAAAAGCAAGAAACAAAGTATCCTTCACTCGCAGAAGTAAAAACCTGGACTCCGGCAGTTGAAAAAGCAATAACTGACCAGTGGAAAAAAGAAGAAAAGCATGCATTCAATCCTCAAACAAAAAAGAAAATCTACTCGATAGATACTCCTCCCCCGTACATTAACTCTCCGGTACACATGGGGCATGCGACCACTTATTCTTTTATGGACATGTTTGCTCGGTATCGAAGAATGAAAGGTTATGAAGTACTCTTTCCCTTAGGTTTAGATAAGAATGGATTACCTATCGAAATGGCTGCAGAGAAGAAATATGATATTTCTGCATTTAAAGTAGGGCGAGATAAATTTATTGACTATTGTAAGCAACTCCTTGCACAAACATCTGCAGAGTCAATTGATACGTTTGCACAATTAGGGATTTCATTTAATTCATACAAAGATGGAAAAGAAATTGGAGCAATCTATCACACTGATGCTCCAGAATATCGCGCAATAACCCAATCAACATTTATCTCTCTCTTCAAAAAAGGAAAAATTTACGAAGATGCACGTATCAATAATTGGGATACAAAACTGCAAACAACCGTAGCAGATGCAGAAATTGAATACAAAGATATTCCTTCGACATTCAACGATATTATTTGGACAGTTAAAGGTTCAAAAGAACAAATCGTAATTGCAACAACGCGCCCTGAACTCATCTGTACTTGTGGCATGGTCATTTTTCACCCTGACGACAAACGTTATCAGCATTTAGAAGGAAAAACCGCAATTTCTCCGCTCTTTAATAAACCAGTCCCGATTAAGGCACATACGTTTGCAGATCCAGAGAAAGGTTCAGGACTCGTCATGATGTGTTCAGCAGGAGACTTGACAGATATTCAATTCTTTAGAGAACAAAAACTCAAACCAGTCATTGCAATCAGTAAAGAAGGACGTATGAATGAACATGCAGGCATAGTAGCAAAACTCAAAGTAAAAGAAGCCCGTCTAAAAATACTTGAACTCCTTAAAGAAAAAGGATTAGTAAAGGAACAAAAACCAATCCAACATCGTACACCAATCTCGGAACGTTCAGGAGCAGAAATTGAATTTATTGAAATGCCTGAATTTTACTTAAAACAACTAGAAGTAAAAGAGGATATTAGAAAAATAGCAAAAAAAATTAACTTCTATAGCCCAGAATCAAAAAAAATACTTGATCGTTGGCTTGATTCCATAAGCATAGACTGGCCGATTTCACGAAGAAGATTTTACGCGACTCCAGTTCCTTTGTGGCATGCAGACACGAAAATAGCAGTACCGAAACCGGGCGTTTATTACGAACCCTGGAAACAAACAGTGCCCCTTGATGCAGAAGTATATGAAAAAGGTAAAAAAATAGGAATAGTGAAAGAATTTAAAGGATTACAATGGACCGGAGAAGAACGTGTTTTAGATACTTGGTTCGATTCTTCAATCTCAGAACTAGTCATGCTCAAATATACACAAGATGATATGTTTTTCAAGAAAACATTCCCTGCTTCGCTCCGTCCACAAGGAAAGGAGATCGTTCGTACCTGGTTATATTATACATTATTACGAGGATATCTTGAAACAGGCAAACCTTCATTCGAAGATGTTTGGATCCATAATCATATCACTGATGAAAAAGGACATAAAATGAGTAAAAGTCTGGGTAATATCATTGACCCACAAGAAATTATAAAAGAATATGGGGCCGAAGCTTTACGATTCTGGGTAACAACAGAAGGTGATCTAAGTAAACAAGATCTCCCTTGCTCGAAAGATAAAATCAAAGGGGAACTCAAGACCATGAACAAATTACTCAATATAGCACGTTTTATCCAACAATTCCCAAAACCAAAAAAAGCAAAATTAATGATACTTGATGAAATAATGATGCAAACAATCAACCACATAACTAAAGAAAGCGATGAACAATATGCAAAGTATGACTTTAATCACCCTGCGGTCAAACTTCGTCACTTTTTATGGGAGCTTCTTGCATCTCATTATCTTGAAATGGTAAAGAATCGAGCTTATAACAATGAAAAGATGTTTTCAAAAGAAGAGTCTGAAGCAGCACAATATACACTTCATTATCTTCTCGAACGATTAATTATCTTATTACATCCAATAATTCCTCAAATAACCTCTATGCTTGCACAAGAGTTAGGCTATGACCTCAGTATATTCCCTCAAGCAATAAAAGCAAAAGATAACTCTGCATTGCTTGCCACGCTCATGGAATTTAATAGCAAAGTGTGGAAAGAGAAAAGAGAGCAAAACATTACATTGAGAGATAAAATTTCTAACGTTTCCATTCCTCAAGAATTAACTCTTTTCGCCAGGGATCTTAAGGCCTGTCATAATCTTTCCTAACCCACAACCTTAATAACTATTCATTTCCCCCCTTCTTTATGCCCCCCAAGAAATTCGAATTGAAAGAAATGACTCCAAAGGAGCGTCTAAAATTAGAAGATTTAGTCAATCTACTCGGAAGTATCCGTGGAAGACATACCGAATTAGTTTCCGTATTAATCCCTGCAGGCTTCAATAAAGATGCAGTCGTAAGACAGCTTGAATTTGAAGGGGGCATGGCAGATAACATCAAATCAAAGCAAACACGAACAGCAGTCACCACAGCAATTGAAAAACTAACTCGAGAATTAAAGGCAATTAAACTCACTCCTCCCAATGGCCTTGCCTGCTATTGTGGAAACATTTCAGAAAAAGAAGGACAACAAGACATTCAACTCTGGCTCTATGAACCACCCAAACCTTTGAATGTTCGTCTCTATCGTTGTGACCAAGTATTCATGATTGAACCTCTCAAAGAAATGCTTGAAGTACAAGAAGTCTATGGCTTATTAGCAATCGATCGTCAAGTTGCTACAATTGGTATTTTAATCGGAAAGAAAATAGAAGTCATTCGTGAACTCACTTCGGGCGTTCCAAGTAAAGTACGTGCAGGAGGACAGTCTGCCCAACGATTCCACCGAGTTACAGAAGGGTTAGCAAAAGAATTCTTTAAACGAACTGCAGAAGCGATGAAAGAAATTTTCTTTGATATGCCAAAATTAAAAGGATTCCTCATTGGAGGCCCAATCCCTACAAAAGATGAGTTCATAGAAGATGGGGACTTAGTTACTAAATTAAAAGAAAAGATAATTGCAGTAAAAGACATAGGCTATACCGATGAACACGGCCTCAAACTTTTAGTAGAAGCATCTGAAGAAGAAATCGCTGAACAAGAATTCATCCTTGAAAAGAAGCTCATTCAACAATTCTTTGAATGGCTTGGGAAGAAAAAAGATAAAACATGTTACGGGTATGAAAAAGTAAAACGTGCTCTAGAAAATAACGCAGCTGAAAAAGTACTCATTTCGAAAAAGCTATCAAAGGAGCAACAAATCGAAATTGAAAAGCTCTGTGAAGTATCCGGGGCAGAATACATTCCCGTAGGGCATGAAAATCAAGAAGGAGAACAATTCTTCAATCTAACCCAAGGAGTCGGGGCTTTCTTGAGATACGCCTTCGAATAAAAGTAAAAATAGCTACTCTTGCACAGTACAAATATACATCTAAGGTTAAAAAACACAATCAAACAACCTGATGTCCTGTAATAAAACATAACAATTCATATAAAGGATTCACGCTCATGCTTACCCATGGCAGATACGCTGACATCTAAAAAAAAGAGAGAAGAATCGCTCTCAGAAGCAAAAAACTTTATCGACGACAACAAAAAAGTAATTTCCGAGTTTTTACGCCCTGATGCGAACACCGTTCGTATTCCTCTCGATTTATTGATTGAACATACCCCTGAATTATCAGAACAAGTACTTGAAAATCCTGAACAAACGATTCCCCTTTTAGAAGAAGCCTTGGAAGAATCAGGATTAAAAGAAAAAGCAAAAGTACGCTTTACTCAAATTCCAAAAAGTGCAGAGATTAAAATTAGAAATATTCGTGCTAAACATCTCGACAAACTTATTAAAATTGAGGGTATCATTAGACAAGCTTCTGATGTACGTCCTCAAGTAGTCCGTGCAAAATTCGAATGTGCAAGTTGTGGAGCAATACTACAAGTATTACAAATTGATAAGAAATTTAGAGAACCAACTCGTTGTTCGTGTGGTTGGAAAGGCCCTTTTACTGCAACCAGTAAAGAAATGGTTGATACCCAACGATTAGTTATTGAAGAATCTCCGGATATGCTTGATGGAGGGGAACAACCTCGCCGTATCAATGTATTCCTTCAAGAAGATCTCGTCGATCCAAAAATGGAAGAACGAACAACGCCGGGAAGTAAAGTAGGCGTGATCGGGACACTCAAAGAAGTACCCATCCCTCTCCAAACAGGAGCAATCTCTACTCGGTATGATATTGCCATTGAAGCAAATAATGTTATCCCCATGGAAGAAACGTTTGAAGATTTAGATATCAATGAAGAAGATACAAAACAAATTCTAGAAATTGCAACAACCCCCAATGCACTTGAACGATTAAGTAAGAGCATTGCCCCTTCGATCTATGGTTCTGAAAAACATAAAGAAGCAGTACTCTTACAACTATTTGGAGGAGTAAAGAAAAAGAAATCGGATGGGGGTTCAACTCGAGGAGATATACACGTACTCATGGTCGGAGACCCAGGAGTAGCGAAATCAGTTTTATTGAAATTTGCATCGACCATTGGTCCTAAAGGAAGATATGTTTCAGGACGAGCAGCTTCAGCAGCAGGTCTTACTGCCGCAGTCATTAAAGATGAATTTCTCAAGGGATGGGCATTGGAAGCAGGAGCAATGGTCTTATCGAACAAAGGTATTGTATGTATTGACGAAATAGAAAAGATGACCGAACAAGACCGCTCGGCGATGCACGAAGCAATGGAGCAACAAACAGTAACAGTATCGAAAGCAAATATTCAAGCAACTCTTCGTGCCGAAACAACAGTCTTAGCAGCAGGAAATCCAAAACTTGGACGATTTGATCCCCATACTCCTATCACACAGCAAATCGACATAACTCCTGCATTATTAAGTAGATTTGACCTTATTTTCGTATTACGAGATATCCCCAATAAAGATCAAGACGAAGCAATTGCTTCACACGTTCTCAAAGAACACAAGCAAGAACTCATACATGAGGTTATTGATCAAAAATTATTACGAAAGTATATTGCCTATGCTCGTAAAAATTGTAAACCTAAATTAACCGATGAGGCAGTAGCAGAAATAAAAAAATTCTACATTGAAATGCGTCAACAATCTTCAAAAACAGATACTGCAGGAGTAAAACCAATTTCAATTACTGCTCGTCAATTAGAAGGGGTCATTCGTCTCTCAGAAGCCTGTGCAAAAGCGAGATTAAGCGATGAAGTACAACAACGAGATGCAAAACAAGCAATTGAGATAACTCGTTACGCAATGCGTCAAGTAGGATATGATGAAGAAACAAAAAGTTTTGATATCGATCGAATTACCACAGGTATAACTGCAAGCAAACGAGGAAAAATAATCCTCGTAAGAGAAGCAATTGGAAAATTAGAACTTGAAAAAGGTAAATTACTTGCTGAAGAGGATATTGCAAAGGCACTCGGCACAACCGTAAGCCCGATTGAACTGGAAGATGCACTTAATCAACTCGCAAAATCAGGAGACATCTTTAAACCTCGTAAAGGATTCGTCCAACGACTCTAATGAGTGCTTTCAGAAACTAAATACTTATAAGTGCTCAAACTACCTTTCACCATGCAACAAGAATACAAACGAAATATTGCCTACAAGTATCGAGTAGGGCAAATCAATGGAGGTAAACCAATCTTAGAAGGTGATAAACTCAAACAATTGGATATAAATGGAAAAACAGTGGTACGTATTAACCTCATTGCAAACGTTATTGATAAGTATATTCAGGATGGAGAGAAAAAATTTGCTTCAATAACTGTAGATGATGGCACAGGTCAAATAAAAATAAAGACATTTGGAGAGGATATTGAAAAATTAACTCCTTACAATCAAGGAGATACCCTTCTAATCATAGGGTTAGCACGATCCTGGAACAATGAGCTCTACCTTACCCCTGAAATTGTCAAAAAGAAAGATACTTCCTACTTACTTGTACGAAAAGCAGAATGTGAAGCAGAGATGCCTAAACTATCTGATCCTTCACAAAGAAGCGCTCTAAAAGACATGATTTTAATGTTAGTCAAAGAAGCAGAAAAAGAACAAGGAATAGATATTGAAAAAATGATTTTAGACCTTAAAGACCACCCCACAAGTATTAACCAAGAAATCAAGAAACTCCTCGAAGAAGGAATGATCTACGAACCTCGTCCAGGCAGATTACGTTATCTTGGTTAACCAAAGCCTTTAAAACAACCCCCTCATCTTCGTGAATATGGAAAGCTATGAAACACTCTTAGATAAGGCCTATCAGAAAGTAAAAGTGGTAACACTTTCAAAAGACCGCTTCGATATTCCTAAAGTAACAGGACAAATAGAAGGAAAAGCAACAATAATCACCAATTTCAAAGTAATTGTAGATTACCTCCGTCGTCCTGCAGATCAAGTAGCTAAATTCCTTCAAAAACAACTTGCAAGTAATGGAAAAATAGATGGAGATCGTCTTATTTTTAATACAAAAATGAACTCTCAAAAAGTAAATGAAAAAATAGCAATGTATGCTGATGAATTTGTTATTTGTCCAACTTGTAAAAAACCAGATACAGAAATTGAATCAGATAAAGGTATCAAATCAAAGCATTGTCTTGCCTGTGGCGCACGTTCCCCACTCAAGCAATTCTAATGTTATGTAAACGTCATAGTTCGTATCGCATTGTCATCGCACTCTGTGATACCTCTTTATTAGGAAAATCCTTTGAAGAAGGCATTCGTCAAATAAAAATAAATGAACATTTCTTTAAAGGAGAAGAAATAACTTACTCAGAAGCCGTGCAACTCATTAAAAAACAAATACTTGAAGATGCTAGCTTCAATATAGTAGGACATGAAGCAATTAAGGCAGCACAAGAGGCAGGTTTAATTACAAAGGAGAACGTAACAACCATACAGGGCATTCCCTATGCACTTACTTTCTAATCATGAACACCATTTATTTTCCAAAAATAAAAGAATTACGAACTCATTTAGATGATCTAAAACTAAAATTGCACGTTACTATTGAAATAAAAGGAAAACAAGTAAGTTATGAAGGAGATGCCGTTCACGAATATACCGCAGAGCTCGTTTTACAAGCAATGGCTTTTGGTTTTTCTGCAAAACAAGCACTTCAGCTCATCGAACCAGATACCACGTTCAAAGTCATCGCAATGAAACATTTTACTCGTCGTAAAGACATGGAAGACGTTCGAAGCAGAGTCATTGGCAAAGAAGGAAAGACAAAACGCACTATTGAAAATATCACCGATTGCGATATTATTATCAATAACAACGATATCGGAATTTTAGGTTCAAGTGTACAAGTAGAAGCAGCGATTGTAGGCTTAGGCAATCTTATTAGAGGGACAAAAGAAGCAAATACCTATGCCTATCTTGAACGTCATAACACAGAAAGCAAACAAAAATACGATGATCTTGGTCTCAAAGAAGAAGAAAAGAATAAAAGAAAAACTACGTCAGAAGATGACACAGATGTTGACTAAAGAAGAATATACCCTCTCTTGCCTTAAAACTTCTCGGACAACGCCCACAATAACGCTTAAATAACATCTTTTCACCCTTACTTTCAAGTCCCCTTAGCTCAGTCGGTAGAGCATCTGACTGTTAATCAGAGGGTCGCTGGTTCGAGTCCAGCAGGGGACGTTCTATTCCTTCGAGTCCAGCAGGGGACGTTCTATTCCTTCGAGTCCAGCAGGGGACGTTTATTCTCCATAATCACGAATAACTAACATACATACTTAATGCCAACAAAAATAAAATAAGCGCCAAAGCCCATCCTAACCAATGCTTTCGTTGTTCTACTTCAACGCGTGCATAATATCGCTCATATTTCTCACGTTGTATCTTTCGTTTTGTCACATCCAACGCCCGTGCAAGGCGATGCTCTTTATCCATAAAAGTAGTTACAAAAAACAGATTATAAACGCTTCGTAATATGATACCCTTGTTCAGAAAAGTCAAATCCGTATGATTTCCAAAATCGTTGTGCTTCTTTATTTTTAAATCGAACAAAACTACTCACTTGTGTACAATTATGCTTCTTAAAATAAGCAAATAACCAAGTAACTAACATTGAACCATATCCCTTGCCTCGAGCTGACTTGGTAACAATAATATTCTGTAAAGCGCCGGTCTTTACTCCTCCTGGTTTCGTAATTCTCCAATTTACAAGAGCAACAATAGTCCCTTGCTCTTCAATCAGAGTATACTTAATAATCCCTGTCTTAAGAAATCTCTTGGTATCCTTTGTAATCTTTGCTAAAGATTCAGGTGCACAATGCTTATCCAGATGATATTCATATAAATCATACTCATGCATTAATTTCGCAAGCACAGAAGCATCGGTGAGCTTTCCTTGCCTAAGAACAACATCATCCATGAACCACTACTTCACCACAGCCTTTTATACCTAACAAGCCATGCAAGGAGATGAAACAAAAAACAGTCCTTCTTGCCCTTTCAGGAGGAGTTGATTCTGCAATTGCAGGATATCTCCTCAAACAACAGGGATACACTGTTAAAACCGTCTTCTTCAAACTCTATTCTGATACCAAAGACCCTCTCACCGGCAATTGTTCCTATCTCAAAGACCTCACCATGGCGAGAAAAATCGCAGCTCACTACCACCTCCCTCTCACTGTCATAGACGAAGAAACAACCTACAAACAGAAAGTCCTCAAACCAATGTATCGCGCATTTCAGAAAGGTACGACTCCCAATCCCGATCTCCCTTGTAATGCACTCATTAAATTCCCTTTATTACGAGCAGAAGCACACAAACAACACTGTCAGTACATCGCCACTGGCCACTATGCACACACAAAAAAAGGCAAACTCTACAAACCAAAAGATAACAAAAAAGATCAAACGTACTTCCTCGCTCAACTCACCGAACAAGATCTCAAAAACACGCTCTTCCCTTTACATACGCTCACCAAAGAACAAGTACGAAAAAAAGCCAACCTCCTCAATCTCCCTAATTGGAATAAACCGAGCACCGCAGGCATTTGTTTTATTGGAGGAATGCCCTTCCAACAATTCATCACCCAGAAAGTAAAAGGCAAGCAAGGAAAAATAGTAAATCCCGAAGGAAAACAAATTGGCACTCATCAAGGCATCCAACAATTCACGATTGGTCAACATATCAACGTCCAAAAACCAAAAGGCATGCAGAAAAAATGGTTCGTTGCACAGAAGCAAGGCACCACACTCATCGCAGCCCCTGAAGGCCACCCTTCATTATACACGAAAAAAATAAAACTCAAGAACATACATGCAATAACAAGTACAAAACTACCGAAAGATCTAGAAGTCAAAATTCGGTATCGCTCCCCACCCTTACAAGCAACCCTCCAGGGCACCACCCTCACACTTGCCAGACCCCAAACAGGTATCGCCCCCGGACAATATGTAGCGTTTTACAAAAAGAAAGAATGCCTCGGGTGTGCTGAAATAGCATGAACCCAGAACTTTCTCGTTTCACTGCCTATCTTCCTCCCGGAGCAACCATTCTTGATCTTGGAGCAGGAACAGGAGAAACGGCCGCGGAACTTATCTTACAAGGATATACGTTATTCGCAATAGATAATAATCCTCAAGCCTTACAAGCACTCACGCAACTCCCAAAAATAACCGTTATCAATGCCACACTCCCTCTCATCCCCCTTAAACAGCTAGTAGATGCCCTCTGGTGCGCAAATACACTCCCCTGGCTCTCTCAAACTGACCAACAAGCAACCATCACGCAAGCAAGCACACTCCTCAAACCAAAGGGTATTTGCTATTACTCTACGCGCTCCCCTGATCCACGGGGCAAAGAATCAATGCTCATTCCCCTCACACCAGAACTCATCAAACAATCACTCCTTGATGCGGGACTCATCCTCCTCACACACTATCCTGATCAACAAGATCCTCGTTGGCATCATTGGTTTGCTCGTAAAAAGTAAGTTTTTACAGAATATTTTGTGCATATTTATCGAACAAAGCATAGAGGCCATCAAAACCAATACGTTGTCGAGGATTATACTTTTTACCAAAGCGAGTTGCAATATCTAATTCTTGGATATAAAAATTAAGATAAATAAAATCAAGATAATGTTTTGTTAGATAACGTGTTGAAGAAACGGTTGCATATCCTTTCAAGAAAGCTTTCTGCGCTTTTATATCTTTAAACCATTTTATAAAAGCCTTACCAATACCAAAACCATTAATTCGTGGACTTATGGCTTCAACATCGATAAAATAAACTTTTCCTTGACTTAATCTAAAATTTTCGGGATTTGAATCACTCATATCAAGCCTTATAGAAGGATTAATCTGAGATAAAAGGTAATAAAAGAGCTTTCGTATCTTTCGATACATTTCCTCAGTAATCGGGGGTTGCACTTGTAAAGCGAGAGAAGGAAAATACCCTGTTCGTAAATGACGTAATTGAATTAAAAATTTCTTACGAATAGATCCTTTTGCCTTCACACTGTTAATACGGGCAGCAAGAGCACCAACTTGCTTAATAATTGCAGGAGATTCTTTCTTTGTTAAGTCTCTTCCTGGTAAATACTCATATAGTAGATTTTTTCCATATCGACCAAAAAACCGAGGAAGAATAGTACGTTTACTAAGCTGATTAAAAACACGTTCATATTCTTTAGCACGTTGAAGTGTTTTACACTTTCTCACCACATAATTTCCTTCCGTATGTTTAGCAAGATGTACTTCTCCACTCCACCCTGGCTCTCCAGAATCAGATACTAAAGAAGATATTTGAGCTTCTTTGAGAATATGTTTCATAACAATAGGAACTAAAAGATATCCTAATAAATCTTTTCCCAAAACAACACATTTTTATAATCCTCTTCTATAGAAAACTATGGATTTTGATAAGGTCATCCAAAAAAGACAATCAACTCGTGCCTTCTCTTCAAAAAAAGCATCCTGGAAAGACATGGTCCATGCCGTTGAAGCGGTTCGTCAAGGACCCTGGGCAGATAATACGTGTTCTTGTAAATGTCTCATCATTGAAGAATCCAATACCATTGCAAAACTTGCACAGCTCGCAGATCAATCCTGGATCGCCGATGCAACCGGCATGATTATTGTCTGTAATAAAGAAGGTATGCTTGAAAAAATGCACGGAGAACGTGGGAGAATCTATGCACGTCAACAAGCAGGAGCAGCAATTAATACAATACTCTTGAAATTAACTGATCTTGGACTCCAAAGTTGTTGGGTGGGAAGTTATGATGATGAAAAAATACGAAAACTACTTGATGTCCCCGGAGACATTACCATTGAAGCCCTCATTCCCGTAGGCTATGCAACAACAGGATACAAAAATAAACAAAAACCGCGAAAGAAGCCATTAGAAACCATGCTCAATTGGGAAAAGTGGGGCGAATCCTCTCGCCCAGCACTCTGGAGAGAAGATAAACGTCGTCCCCAACCTGAAGGTTTCGGTTATTAAGAATAAAAATTTCTTACTCCCTCTAATAAAAAGATAAAAAAGAACCCTCCCAAAAGGAAGGGTTCAAAATAAAAATTAGAAAGGTAGTTTCGAACAAGGAAAGATAATATCGACAGCCATAGTAGCGCTTTCAATCTTCTGAACCTGAGTTGCAAACGTCTGAGTAAAGTGACCAAGAGCTTCATCATATTCAGCAAAATTACGTGTAAACAAAACAAGCTCAAAATCCCAAGGGGCGATTTGTTTGACGAGATTAATAATGACTTTACTCTGTGCTACATACGCGTGAAGTTTCTTCAAAAATTCAGAATCACATTGTTTAAGATACACAAATGCTTTATGAAATTCATATCCTATCTTCTGGTAATCAATAACTGCACTATATCGTATAATAATACCTTCGTTCTCAAGGTTTTTAATCCGATTTCGAACAATATCAATCGTAGTATCGAGCTTATCTGCCAGAGTTGCAATATTTTCAGTCGCATTCCAGTATAAATTGGCAAGAATCTTCTTACTCATACCATCTAAGTCTACGTTATCAATCGTCTCAGTAAATGAAGTTAACTTTGTTGTTTCATCAACTAAGAAGTTCTTCTCATGCACTGATACGGAAACGAGATAAGTCATCTTCACATCAAGGATGATATCTCGAAACTTTGAGATTAACGTATGTTTCAGTTGAAATAACTCTTCATTAGACTTCACAAAATAACTAACGCCAATATTCCACGCTCCTTCTGCAACACCGATCCAGTACGTTTTCGGATCATTTTTAATAAACTCAATCATTTTTTCCTTTTTAGAAGGAATATAAAGAAGATTCAAATAAAGGGTTGCGCTTTTGAATCCAAGCTTAGCCATGTCAATCCAAGTTTTGTATCCAGTAATGACGCCTGTTTTCTCAAGAGTCTTAATCCTATAGCGGACAGCATCCTTGCTTTTCTTTACGATCTTTGCTAGTTTCACATCTGCAAGTCGTGCATTCCGCTCCAACTCAAACAATATTCTTTTGTCAATATCGTCTAATTGAACAATTTCTATCATTTTAATAATTATTTGTCTTATTATATAAATATATCCATTTTATTCTTAAAAAAGATGAATAAAGTTCTAATATTATGTAAATGTAACTACTATTATGGAACAAAAACTACAGTTGGTAGAGCATATAGCACAATTATTTGGAAATGTAAATCTTAGCAGGACTTTGATTATTGGATGTCAACACATACAACTGCCACAATTTCAGATGTTTCTTTCTTTATTTGAGAAAGGGCTTAAGCCAAGCAATACGTATTTACTTGGAAAATGCTACTCTACAGACAAAGAATCACTAAGACTATTTGTGGAGAAAGGCGTTAAGATTCATAAAGCTAGCGAAGCTTTTGACAGTCACAAATCATATGATGAAGACAGTCACACCCATGTAAAAGAATTTTTTCAAGGGATAGTCAAACAAGTCAGTTTCAAAGAATATGATAATGTAATATTATTAGATGATGGAGGATTCCTTTTGTCTTTAGCAAATGAGGAACTAAAGAAAGTTCACAAGATTATTGGAGTTGAGCAAACCTCCTCTGGATATGAACGACTAAAGAATTTAGAACTTAACTTTCCAATTATTAATGTTGCAAGATCAAAGGCAAAGTTAGTTTATGAAACCCCAATTATTGTAAACCAATTTATAAAGAATCTAAAACATGAACTGAAAAAGATCAATAGAAAACCAAGAAATGCACTCATAATGGGAAATGGTGCAATTGGTAAAGGAATTGCAGAATCACTTAAAAAGCACTTCAGTGTTTCTATCTATGATATCAATAAACAAGTGAGTGATTTTGAAAGTCTTGAGAATTTAAATAAAAAGATAAAAGACTTTGACCTCATAATTGGGTGTGTAGGAAAATCTTCTTTTCCATTAAGTTCATTTAATAAATTGAAGAGAAATGCGATATTGGCAAGTGTTTCTTCTTCAGATAGAGAGTTTTCAGCACCCTATTTACGATTATTGGATGAACAATATACTGATTGTCATAAGAATGTTAAGATTAGAGACATTTACGTACTAAATTCAGGTTTTCCTGTAACATTCACAGAACATAGTATTGGAGCAGATCCTAAAGACATGCAACTAACTATGTCTTTGCTTTTCTCAGGAATATGTACCTCTAACTCTAAAGAGTTGGAAAACCAGATAGTTTCTTTGGATGATTCCATTCAAAATGAAGTAATAAGAAAATTTGAGGAGTTAAGAAAATGAGACAATATCAAGACTTCCTCAAAAAAATATTAACAGATAAATATTCTGTACACAAGCCAAGCCGTTCAGGAGTAGATATGATCTCAAGATTTGGATATCAAATGGAATTTGACTTGCAAGAAGGATTTCCGCTTGTAACTACAAAAAAGCTTCATTACAAAAGCATGATTCATGAATTAATATGGTTTCTTAAAGGAAGCACTAATATCCAATATTTAAATGAGAATAATATTCACATTTGGGATCTCTGGGCCAATAAAGAGGGAGAATTAGGTGCAATTTATGGTTATCAATGGAGGAACTGGGAAAAGTTTACCCTTACAAAAGAGGGATACAAAAAAGAGTATATTGATCAAATTAAGAAGGTCATTAAAGATATTAAGACGGATCCTTTCTCAAAAAGACACATCATTAATGCATGGAATGTAGCTGATCTAGAAAAAATGGCTCTTCCTCCTTGCCATGTTCTCTATCAATTCGATGTAACGAAAGAGGGAATCATAGATTGTGAAGTATACCAAAGAGCAGGAGATGCTGCATTAGGAGTCCCGTTTAACATAGCTTCTGCTTCATTATTAACTCATCTTATCGCAAAGGAAACAAATTTGACTCCTGGCAGATTGATTCATTCATTTGGAAGTGCGCATATTTATTGTGGTAAGGGGGAAAGAGGGCAATTTTATGCTGATAATTTAGATGAATTGAAGGAAAAAGTAAAAGCAGCCAAGAAGCCAGAAAATTACTTAAAAATTAAAGATTGGATTGAAGCAAATGCTCCTGCTGAACATTTCAATGAAGCAAAAGAAAGGAAAACTGTTTACGATCATGTGCCTAAGTTGTTGGAACAACTCGCAAGAGATCCATTACCTTTACCTAAATTAGAAATCAACTCTACAGCATCGGTTGACTACCTAACATATGAAGATATTAAAATAGTTGGATATCAACATCATCCTTCGATGATACACGATCACTAAGTAAATAAGGAAACATAAAAAAGAACCCTCCCAAAAGGAAGGGTTCAAAATAAAAATAAAAAAGAAAAGTGTTCAGGAATTATCTGTACACTTGAATACCTAAATCAGACATTTCTGATTTAGTTGATGCTGCTTCTTCTCGTTGTGCACGCTTTCCTGTTATGTATGGCGATTTAACACCAGTCATAATAGTAATAACTCGCACTTTGTTAGCGAATTCTTTGTTAATACGCGCGCCAATAATGACAGACGCATCGGGGCTAATGTTCTCAGTAACGAGTTCACCAACACCACTGAATTCCTCTAACTTAAAGTCAGGACCACACGTGATGTGAATCAAAGCGCCTGTTGCGCCTTTATAATCAACATCAAGTAATGGATGCGTTAACGCTTGTCGTACCGCTTCATCAACTCTCGCAGTCGTATCTGATTCACCAACGCCAATAACTGCTACGTCACCGTTCTTCATAATAGACGAAACGTCTGCATAGTCCAAGTTAATCAATGATGGCAAGGTAATTGTTTCCACAATGCCTTTGATCATTGTACTGACCAGCTCGTTTGCTACTGCGAATGCTTGTTCCATAGGTAAGTTACCTGCGATATCTACCAGTCGATTGTTATCGATAATAATAGCAGTATCAACTACTTCAGTAAGTTCTTGCAATCCAAACTCTGCTTTGTCCAAACGTGCTTTTTCACATTCAAACGGCATTGTTACAACCGCAATAACTACTGATCCTGATTCTTTAGCAAGTTGTGCAATGACCGGAGCACATCCTGTACCCGTACCACCGCCCATACCTGCCAACAAGAAGACCATATCCGCACCACCTGCTGCTTTCTTAAGTTCAGACAACGATTCCTTTGCTGCTTCGCGTCCCTTTTGAGGATACCCTCCACAACCAAGACCTCGGGTCAATTCTTTACCAATCAAAACTTTTTCGTCAGATTTAGTAATACTTAAGTGCAATGCGTCAGTGTTAACTCCGTAAATAGTTGCTCCATTGATTCCTTTGTTAAATAACCAAGTAGCCATGTTACAACCAGAACCTCCTGCTCCAAACACTTTGATGTTTGCCTTACCAGCACGAAGTTCTTCAAAGTTAATACTATGCGTGGATGCGTTTTGGATCGCTTCCTTTGCAAAATCTAGTACCATTTCACATACCTCCTTTCATTGTGTATACCTCTTCGCCCTACCGAAGTTATTTTTGACACACCGAACGAGTATTTATACTTGCTGTCACTCAACAATATAGAAAAAAAAGAAAAAATTAAAGAAATTCTAATCTTTTTTTGAATTCTCCCAGTTTATCAACTGGAAAATGTCCCCCCGCAGCAGGAATATGTCCACCAGCGTCGGCATTTGGAAAACCCTGCACTAATGTTTTCAATAACATATTCATATCTTCATGTCGATCCTGACATCTTCCCGAGACAAAATAAAAATCACCTTCCCGCTTCAAAACAATCATCGTAGTCGTAGGATAGCGAAATGAAAGAATAGTGGAGATAAAAGATTTAATCTTATACGTAGCCTTGAATTCCCAGAAAAATCTACCTTTAATAATTTCTTTTTCTTTCTCAAATCGAAGAAGTGTATTCTGAATATCCGTTTCAACCAAACGTGCAGGCTCAATCAATTGCACAGGCATCATAAAGGTACTTGTTACTGCACGATACACCTGCATTCTGTCATCGGCATAATAAATCAACGCATTGTTCACTCCCGTCACAAGTTCCCAAAATCGTCCCTGCTTAACACCGGCATCAAAATCAAGTCCTTCTTTCTTAAATTGCGCAATCATAAACGCGCGTACTTCATCAGTCATGACATCAGCAATACACGCACATGCCACTAACCATTTCCATGACGATAGATCCTTCACCTTCTTGAACAACCACCACGCAAGATAGGTTGCGCACATCCCTTGTGCATTCAAAAAAGTAACACTTCCTGCATTCAGATCTTCACTTACCTGATGATGATCAATCACCAATACACGCGCAAACGCCCCCAGCTTTTCCACAAACTCCTTCTTTACTCCAATATCCGTAATGACAATATGGCTTGGAGCTTCTTGCTTCAATTTCTCGACCAAAGCATCAGTCACTTCGTCATAATCAACTAAATACACGTTATCCACTTTCAAAGCGGCAGCAACAACCTTTGCGCTTGCCAGTCCATCTACGTCCGTATGACTCAGAGCAATAACATTCGTCCGTTTCTTCAAAGAAGCAATAAAAGCAGAAAATCTCTCTACCGTTCCACACACAAAATGAGGTTGTTCCATTACAACGCGCATTTCTGTGCAATCTCTAACAACTTCATGTCTTCTCCCTGCGCACACATAAGCTGCAATCCCACGGGCACACCTTTACTTTCCCCCGCAGGAAGTGAAATCGCACAACATCCTGCAAGATTGGCTGGAATAGTGCATGCATCATACGCATACACCGCTTCTAAGGGCATCTTCGTCCCCTCTCCTAGTTTCCAAGGTAATCCTGGACAGGTAGGAAGTACAATACAATCAACGTTCTTAAAAGCATCATTAAATGAAGCAGCAATCACCTGCTTAACACCTAATGCCTTCTGATAATATTTCCCCGCAAATTCAGCTTGAGTAATTTCCTGCCCCCCATACATTCTTCGTAATGCTTCTTTCCCTGCATACTCCACAAAGGGTTTCCCATATCGAGCCCCATCAAATCGCCGAGTCGCCGAATAAAATTCACTATACACCAGAGGGTAATAGGTCGCAACAGCAAGATCAAGAGAATCAATACTAATTTTTTTAACTGTCCAACCATGCCGTGTAACCAATGCCGCAACACGAGCATCAATGAGTTTCTGAATTACAGGAGCCACGCCCGCAATCGTCACTACGCCAACTTTGAGAGAGCCCCCCTTCTTAGACAAAGCAGGATACGCAATCGTAGTCGGATCAGCAGCATCAACCCCTTGTATAACCTCAAACACTTTTTGTACCTCTTGCACGGTGTTACCTAGGGGACCAATTTGATCTAAACTCATAGAAAGGTCAATCAATCCATATCGTGAAACCGCACCATAACTCGGCTTCATTCCCACTATGCCACAATGTGATGCAGGAGTACGAATACTTCCTCCCGTATCACTTCCTAATGCCACATCACACATGCCTGCAGCCACTGCAGCAGCACTTCCAGAGCTACTTCCTCCTGGAACAAGCTCAGGCAGCAAAGGATTCTTTGTTGGACCAAATGCAGAGTTCTCACCACTTCCTCCTGCAGCAAATTCATCCATAGTAACCATACCAATAAGCAACGCATCCGCTTGTTTGAGTTTCTGAATTACCGTAGCATCATACGGAGCAACGTAGTTCTCAAGCACCTTCGAAGCACAATTCGTTATCATGCCCTGCACGTTAATATTACTCTTCACTGCCACCACCGTTCCCCATAAAGCACCTTTCGTTTTCTTTCCTTCAAGTGCCTTCGCTTCATCTAATATGTTTTCATTCACGTGTAAAAAAATGTTCAAATCCTTATTACGTTTCTTAATAACATCCAAATACTTCTGTACTTTGGTAACTAATGCGCCCATCTTATTTTTAGAAATAACAATCTCTTAAACCTTATGGCAATACACCAGTACCTAACGAAGGAGTAGTTGTTCCTGCAGGAGCTTCATAATAGTCCTTTCCTTCAAAGCCAAATATACCTGCAAGTATATTTGCAGGGAAACGCTTGATGGCAGTGTTGTATGTTTTAATGAGTTTGATCCATTCTCCTCGAGCAACAGTAATGCGATTAGCAGTACCTGCAAGTTCATCCATCAGTTGTGTATATTGTTTATTTGCTTGTAAGGTCGGATAATTTTCAGAAGTAGAAATAGCACGTACCAGAGCAACCACATCTGCATTCATTTGTACTCCTGCAACATCCTTGCCCGTTGCATCAGCTTCTAACCAACGAGTACGAGAAGCAGTTACTTTCTCCACAAAACTTGTTTCAACACGCGCAGCCGAAGCAACCGTACTTACCAAATTAGGAATGAGTTCTGCTTGACGAGTATATTGATTGTTAACTTCACTCCATGCTCCATTAATACCTTGATCAAGCCCCACAAAGCGATTATATCCTCCAATACCCCACATAATTACTAAAAGTGCAACAACTCCCACTCCAATCCAGACCATCGAACTCGTTTTCATATACTAAGTATCTTTTCCCTCTTTATAAAACTAAGGGACATCATCTTCCTGCCCCTCCCCCTCCACTCATTCCTCCCCCAAAGCCACTAAATCCTCCTCCTCCGAATGAAGAATGTCCTCCCCGTCCTCCGAAAAAAACAGGGAACAAACCAAAACGTTTCTTTCCCGGTCCATGTACTACATACCACCAGAACCAAATAAATAATCCTAGAATCACCAACAATACAAGCACTTCTCCAAATGTATCGATTGTCTCCTCGTTTCTCTGTCCCGAACGAATTTCCTCAGTATTCAATACTAATTCATCAGCAATCGCTTCAGCAAAAGCAACAATTCCTTCTGAAATATTCCCCCCATCACGAGCAGGCACATAATAGTTATCAAGATACCTTCCCACTTTTCCATCAGGTAAAATACCTTCCAAGCCATAACCAACTTCAACTTCAATTCGTTTTTCAGTAACACTATACAAAATCAACAATCCATTGTTCTTATCTTTCTTACCAATTCCCCATTCGCGAAATAACTTCGTACGATACGCAGAGGGAACATCGGGAGCAGTCGTATTCACCGAAACAAACACCACTTCTGCAGTCGTATTCTGCTCGACAAGCGTAAAAAGCGCTTCCAAAGAAGCACGATCCCCTTGAGTAAGCACATCCCCATAATCATTCACCCACCCTGAATACGAAGGAGAGAGTGCGGATACAAAAATACATGACAAGAAGAAAAGAAAAACAAAAGTAACAAAGCGTTGCATACTGCACAAGAAAAAAGCTCAGTTAATAAGTATTACCACACGATTGTTTTCAAGGGTAACTTCACATAAATAATTTCACGTAGTTCATATAATTCAAGTGTTGCTTCAACCTGATCAGCAAAATAACGCAATTGGTAATCCTTATCAGTCTTAGGATCAAATGCATCGATAGCCATTTCCTTAGTACTTCCATGATCCATCAACACGGCATGAGCATCAATTTCAAGCTTCATCCCATTGACTATGAAGGTATTTCCTTTCTTCAATTGTGCAATAGGTTTACTCCCCTTAACTTCAACAGGTCCAGATTCAACTGATAAATCTCCCACTCCTCGCTCGATTTCATCAAGTTCATCATCAAGTTCTTCTACAATTTCTTCAGCCTTTTGTTTCTTCTTAGCTTTTACAGGTTTAGCAGGAGCATAATCCACCCCATCATCATCAGCAAAAGCATCATCTAACGAAGCACCCCCGGCATGTTTCTCACTTTCAGCAGAAGTTTTCGATTTCTTCACAGTTTTTCTGCTAGCCATACCGAAGTATTAGAAAAGTGCTTTTTAAGGATTCCTACCATTCTTTCTTTTCAACTAACAGATACTCATCATCATGCTTGGGAGCATTCTGAAACATTCTTTGACGAAACACTTCATCTGCTTTTTTCCCCATTCCTTCCTTTCGGACTCCAGAAGTCTGTGTTACGTTCCCCTCTTTTACTTTCGGAAGCTTCACCTTTGCCAATTGCTTTCCAAATGAAGTGAGTATCTTCTTCGCATCTTCTTGTGCTTGTGCTTGTAAGGTAACCATCTCCATTCTAAAGAAAGCGAGCATAAAAAGGTTTAGTTTTTTAGAATAGGGGTGGCTTCCTTGTACGTAGCAAGAAAAAGCTTCTTCATAAGTTTTGCAAACGGTTTATCACGAATAAGTAAAGTAGCATCAGATTTAATCAATCCAATCATAACTTCTTTATCATCAATAATGGAAAGAGCGATTCCTTCATTTTCAATTTGACGATAATTTTTTTCAACTGTAATCCATTTATCAACATTCTGTTTTGTTTCAACATCATAACGCGTTAATGTTTTCAAATCAACATTTCGTTTAACATCAGCATCATGTATTCGCACCCATTCAGGTTTAAAGTCTGCTTTCCATTTAACATAATAGGAATACTTTTTTGCAACAGGAAGCAGTTTAACCAGTGTATGAAATCCTTTATCTCCAAATTCAACAATCACAGGATCAACAGCTCTTTCAGTATATAGTTTTTGCAAACGTTTAACACTTCCACGAAGTTGATTGAGAGAAGTAGTACGTTTTTCAATAAGCTCGGAAAGTTGTTGAGGAGAAGTAGGAGCATACTGTTTAGTAGGGGCAGGTATAACACTTACCAGCGTCTTATGAACTAAACTCTCTAAGATATCATAAATGCGACTATACGAAACACCACTCTTCGCGCTCAATACACTCGCAGGTAAAGTTCCCTGCATCAATAACGTATGATATACCTTAGCTTCATTTTTTGTCAATCCTAATTCTTGCAAATCTTCAATATCAGTCATATCTTGTGCTATTTTCTGTTCTTTTTATATCTTACTAATACCACCCCAAATAGGGTGGCATAAGTTGAAATATCTATTTTTTACCAGAAGAAAATGGAAAACGTACCTTATGAAGAAAGAATAAACCATGCAGAAAGAAGAGAACTGCAAGATGCAGCAACAGCTATCCTTAGAGAAGCAGGATTAGAGTGGGATGGAAGACCAAGAAGCCCTAATCATAGCATGCAATATAGAGAACATCTTCTTACGCAAACAGGGGCATATTGTAGTTGGAGGAGAAAATAAAATGAGTTATTCAGGGAATCCATTTGATTTTTTAGATAAAGAAAGCTTAGCTCTAACAAGAAAAGCAAACGAAGAATGGCAAAGAGAAGAATATGAAAAAGATAGAAGATCATTAAATGAAGGATGTAAAAGAAAGTTTATAAGAAATTTAAGGACTAACGAAAGAAAAACGATAGAAGAAATAGTAAAGTACAGTGGAAAAATATACCCGAGAGGAGAAATATATGTTTTCGGCAGTGCAGTAAGAAAATATAATCAACATCAAGATATAGATCTTCTCTTTAAAAATGAGTTTCTGAAAGAGTTACAAAAAAATAAGATAGAAGAATATGTAAATACAAAGCTCAAATTTAAAAGAAAGCCGCAAATGCTTTTTGAAACAATCGAGATAGATGTAAGTGATATGGAACCTCTGGCGCAAAAGTTAATGCCTTGGTACAATATTGATGGAAAAAATAAACAAAAAAGAAGAGCAAGAATAGCTTCTCAAGGAAATAAAGAAACAGATAAACCCTATGTTCATGCAGGCTTTCGAGAAATTGGTTTCAAATTATGTATTGAAGGGGCCGAAGTACCAATTCATTGTATATTTACTGGAAGCTATTATACTTTAAGAAATATAGTTAGAACATCAAAAATACAACTAGAAAAAGGAATAATTTCTGAAGGTCCATTTGGAATAGAATTAACAAATAGGGAAAAAATAAAATGAAAATTGCAGTCATTGGAGATCCGCATGGAGAAATTGAAAGAGTAAGAGAAATGCAATTGAAAGATATAAAAGCAATTATCATTAATGGAGATTTGGGAAAGTGCGATATTGCACGTAAACAAAAGTTTAGCAACTTAGAGAGAACAGCAAAAGGATTACCTGAAAGAATATATTCTGCTGAAGAAAGAGAAAGAGCATTTTTAGAGTCATATGAAACGGCCCTATCTTTAAGCAGATACTTGGCATCAATTGCTCAAACGTACACTATTTATGGAAATGTCGAAAATGTACATTCAAAAGAAAAAACAGAAGAACTTTCAAGCGAAATAGGGAAAAGGCTACCCTTACTTGAAGAAGGATTATACAAAGAGGGATGCAAGGTCTTCAACAATGAAATACTTGAAGTAGCAGGCAAAAAGATAGGAGGATTAGAATATTTTACAGATACTCTAGAAAACGAAAAAAGAGCACAAAAAATACTTGAACGTATGGAGAGAGTAGATCTATTAATCACGCATCAGCCCCCATATGGTTCATTAGATAAGCTGAGTAATCCAAATTTACCTGCCGAATTAAAAGGAAAAAGAGTAGGAAGTAGAGCAATACGAACATATATCGAAACTATGCAACCTGCCCAAGTCTTCTGTGGACACGTACACGAGGGTGAAGGAAAAGAAAAAATAGGAAAAACAGAGGTATATAATTTAGGATTCTGTGGATACAAAATTGTTGAAATATAAATCAGTAAAATTTCGTAGTGATTTTCTTTCCCTCTAGTTCCACAATCGCATACTGCCCTTCATGTATTGAACCAGGATTGATGCAGAGCGTTCTTCCGAGCAAAGTTTTCCCTCTTCCTTCATGAATATGTCCCCCGATATGCATCAACGGACGATAACGTTGAATAACCCGACGTATCAACTTTGAACCATAATGCTTTCCTCGTACCGCAGGATGTGCTTTCATACTGATTTTGTCAAGAGCAGTGTTGAAAGGCACGTTATGACTCACAAAAATAAGGTGCTTGCCAGTAAAGCGAGCAAACAAACGTTGCAACTTCATCCACGAAGCACGAAATGTCTTGCTGAGAGGTTTGCCTGGGTTTGTCCCTCCATAAGCCCCAATAAATACATACTTTCCAAACACAAAAGAACGATAATCAATTCGATGCACATTCTTTAATGAACGCATCCACAGTCCCACTATATCCCTCCATTCCCAGGCCCAATAGCGCTTCCCTTTTGGCTTTGCTATATCTTGGCTATCAGACGTAATATGATCAACATTTCCAAACACCGTCACAACAGGAACAGGCAACGCATCAAGCGCTTGTAATGCTCGTTCACCTTGAGCAACATCTCGCGTCACTAATTGCTTATATTTCTGCTTTCCAAGTACTTCCCATAATTCCCTGTCCTGCCCATAACAATAGTTAAACCACAATGTTCGATAAGCAAACGAACAATAATCCCCATTAGATACCACAAGAGCAATCTTTTGTTCATTGATAATACGTTTTAATTTCGCGGGAAACGTTCCATGAAAATCCCCCAGGACAAGCAGTTTCATAAAGAAAAAAAGAAGTATCTCCTTTTAACCCTTCTCTTCTCGATAATGCCAATACAAAGCCATCACTTCTTGATACTCTTGTTCTAATAATGCCAAAGCAGGGGTTCCCCCTGCTCGCACAATTTCTTGACTATAATATCGTCCCAAAGCCCGTTGCAAACGTAAAAAAGAAGAATCAGTCGGACAACGAACGCGTTCTCCTTCATCCTGAAGGGTGATTGCTAATATAAATGCTGCACGATCACGTGGTTCAGGAAAAAGACGCAATACCTCTGCAAATCCCTGACCACGTATGCTTCAATAAGATTCAGCTGACATTGTAATGAAAAACATAAAAAAGAACTTTATAAAACTATATGGAAAAATCTTCAGGTAAATCTTTGAATGCAGATTCCAATCGCACTCGTTTAAAATGATGACGATAACAAATTCCTCCAATAAATTCAGCAAGTCCTAAAAAATCATCAACAAGTCGCGCTTCATAAGGTCTAATGTCTTCACGCAAGGCAACTTTCTCAGGAAATTGAAGCAAATACGCTAAACGATACTGTTGAGGTACTGCAGTTTTCACAAAATCAGCGGCAAGTTCAGATTCAGTTGGTTCATGTCCTAATCGTTGTCCTAAAAAGAATTTTTCACGTTGTACCCAGGTAATTTGAAATTGATTATAATGTGTAAATGCAAGCATAGTAACTCCTGAACCAATACGTTTTTGATGAAAATTGGCCACATTCATAATCAGTCCTATTTGCCAAAGTTCATGAGGAGAAGTAATAATACGTCGATGAGCCTCTGTCAATGCTTCACCAGACCGATACGCTTCAAAAGATAAATCAGGATTAACTAAATGTAAATGAGCAGGACGAGGAACTTCCATAAAATAAAAATTAAATCTTACCTTAAAAGAATTACGGTGTTAATCGATCTCGATCTCGAGGAAACATCGTTGCTTCTCGAATATTATCCAATCCGCATACTAATTGCGTCATACGTTCAAGTCCGATACTCCATCCTGCATGTGGTGGTGCTCCATATTTGAAACTTTCAATATAATCAGTAAAATCTTTTGGATTCAGTTTCTTTACTTTCAAACGTGTCAGCAATAAAGTGGGCAAATGAATACGCTGTCCTCCAGAGGTAATTTCAAGTCCTTTGTAAATACAATCAAATCCTTCACTTAATTCAGCCTTAGCATCTTCTCCCTTGGGCATTAAATAAAAAGCACGAAGAGATAATGGCCACGAATGTACAAATACCATATCATCAGGATAGAGTTCTCCCAATTTCTTTTCAGCTTCAGGAGATAAATCTTCTCCATAAGCAATTTTTATCTTATGTTTCTTCAAAAGAGCAATTGTTTCTTCATAGGAAAAGTAATGCGCCTGAGGAACCTTGAGTGTTACTCCAAGTAAAGCAAGATCGGCCGCATTCTGTTTCAACACTTCCTCAATCATATGTTTCAAAACTTCTTCTTCATGTTTCATAATACTCATTTGATTTTCAAATGCAGCTTCAATATCCATTTGACGAATTTCATTGATATGCCGTACCGTATTATGTTTCTCAGCACGCCAAACTGGAGTCACCATAAACACTTTTTCAACACTACAAGCAAGCATTTGTTTATACAACTGAGGACTTTGTGCTAAACAACCTTGTTTCTCAAAATACTGTACTTTAAACAAATCGGCTCCCCCTTCAGAAGCGGCAGAGATAACGCAAGGAGGTTGCATCTCCAGGAATCCTTTTCCTGCAAAATGTGCACGGAATGCTTGTAATAAGGTATGTTGAATCTTAAAGATCGCTTGAGTTTTTCTTCGATGAAAATCAAGAAATCGAGTATCAAGACGTTTAGGTAATTCAGTTTTAGAAAAATCACTGACATCAATAGGCAAAGGATTCTCCGCTCCATGTACCACAACAAGAGAGGTGGGGGCAAGTTCTCTTCCACCAGGAGCTTTCGGAGCTTTTTTTACAATCCCTTTCAACAAAACAACACTCTCTCGATTAACTTTGCCCATCGTATCAAATACACTCGCATCAGTTTCTCCTTTAAACCCAGTCACTTGAATTTCTCCGGAAATATCACGTACAACAGCAAACCGTAATTTACCTAATTCTCTACTATCATACCACCATCCTGCAAGCGTTACTTCTTTCCCTTCATCTTTAGAACTAACATCTGCAATCAATACGCGCTTCTCAAATGAAACTGCCATAACTCTTCTTAGAACAACCCCGTTTTAAGCATTCCTATTCGCATAAAACAATGTTCTCTGCACGAGGATCATTCCAAATTTCAGAGAATTGGGTAAGATTCGAAACAGGTACCAAAGAAACAACTTTTCCTTGTTCACAATGCACCAGCACATCAATACACTGGTGCTGGTCATTACAAATAGCAGTTGTCCAGGTATATGTTTTTTCAGACTCAATAGTACCAACTACTTGACCCGTCACACTTCCCTGACCTAAAAAATACCCTCCACCAAAGGCCCCCACTATAAGTAAAAGTGCTCCCCAGATAAATAATTTCATCATCATCCAACCACCTTCTGCAAAATATCCATTGTTTTTTTCTTATCAATACCAGTACCAAGTTTTCCAATCACCAATCCCATATAGGCATTCGCTCGTAATCCCGGTTTTTCAGCAACAAGAGCACGGATAGTTTGTTCAAGTGCATTCTCATCAAGTCCAGGAGCAGGTAAAGAAGATGAAACACTCTTTCCCTCAACAACACTCTTCAATACTCCTTTAACGTGCCCTTCTGCAAGGCGTCCTGAAGCAACATATTCCAAAATCTCATCATAAATCGCTTCAGTCAACACTGAAGCACGTTCATCAGCAGTCATATGTGCTTTTGTTCCCACTTCTTGTGTCCACAACGTAATTAATTTAGCAGTTAATACAGGAGATACCGCATGTCGTTTTACAAGTGTAGTATACAATGGCACATACCCATCCAACACCAGAGTAACAAGATCCGAAGAGAGCCCTTGTTTCAAAAGATCTTGTCGAATATCGTGTTGTAAACGAGGAAGGGATTTCTTAAGTCCATCAAGTCGTTCTTTAGAAATATACAACAAAGGGAGATCAGTTTCAGGATACATGCGTGCTTTCCCGGGCATTGGACGAAGAAACTTTGTTGTCCCATCAGGTAACGCCTGACGAACTTGACTAGCCCCTTGTTTCTCACTTTGCTGTCGAGCAATTTCAGTCAGAATCGTCTGTTCCATCATCGCCACATCTTGAAATCCTTTTACTTCGACACGAGGATGTCCCGGACTACTGATGTTCACATCCTGACGAATCGTTCCAATTCCTCGTTTCACCTTACATGCACGAAGAATCTCCCCCAATTTCAATGCAGTTTCCTTTACCTGTACAGGAGTTGTCAAAGTAGGAGCAGTAGCAATTTCAACCAAAGGAATTCCTAAACGATCAAGACGATACACTACTTCTTTTCCTGATTTTTCTGAAACTAAGCGCGCAGAATCCTCTTCCAAACATACTGTGTCAATAGGTACCTTTCCAAACGAAGTTTCAATATAACCATTACGCGCCAATACAACCGTACGCTGAAAACCAGAAGTATTCGAACCATCAATCACCAACTTTCGCATAATCTGTGTATGCTGATACACTTCACAATTGAGCAATAACGCCACACGTAACGCCTCATCCAAAGCAGCAGGAGAAATAAGATGCGGAGGTTCTTCATCTAATTCAACTAAACAAGTCGAATCATGATATCCCTCGTACACAAACGTCTTCTCTTTCCCCGCTTCATGCTGCACAGCAACATCAACCTCCCCCGTCTCTCCAGCAATAGCATGCAACTTTCGTGTCACCCGCACGTCACCAGCATCTTGCCGTAAATAGCCCGGACACGCACAAAACAGTTTCCCTGTGTCTAATTGCTGATGTATCTCAAGTCCTGCCTTAAAACCGAGTGTTGGGGAGCGCATATAAAAGAAGATAAAAAGAGATTATAAAAAACTACTGGCTAGAAAGTAAAGAAAGGAAATTTAGCCTTTAGGAGTAACAGTATACTTGAATCCGTAACGTTTAGTATAGCGATTTAATTGCGCTTTGATCTCTTCACTCCCGATGTTACCTCGTAAAGAGTAGCGAGCAAAGCGACTATTTGCAGAATCTAAATGAACATGTGTTTCATGATCTTTGTATCCATTTGTCATACTTTGAAATCCACTCAAAATACCTTTCATAGTATATGAAAGACCTTTCCCTCGTAAACCAGAAAGCTCAATTTCAAAAACACGATTAGAACGAAGCATTGTCTCAAGATGCTCTGCAGAGTTCAGGACTTGAGAAGCAATAAATTCATGAAAAAGATTTTCAGTAAATGACGGTTTCTCTAGTTGACTCTCCCGTGATGCTCGATCTTTAAGAGTTTTATTAAGTAATCCAAGATACAGTTCTCGATGACCTTGAGTAATAATTGCAGGAGTATATCCTCGTTGTTCTAAAGCGAAATTTTGTACAAGACGAGCAGTTCTTCCATTTCCATCTCCATACGGGTGAATACGAATCAGTTCAATATGTGCTTGAGAAGCTCGAATAACAGGATGAATATCCGTACGTTCATTTAAAAAATAACAAAGATTATCAATAGCAGAGAGAATACGTTCAGGAGGAATACCTGATAAATCTCCAAAAGTAACTTCCCCGCTTCTAAAATAACGAGCAATATTAGGACGAGGCTCAACGATACTTCCTAAAACAGCAAAAGTAGTTTTATCAAACCCATGTTCTGCAAGATATGCACGTGCTGAACTTAAATTTTTAATGTACTCTGAGCGTTTTTGCGCAACTTGCTTATTAGTAGGGCTATCCTCATTTTCAATTTCTAAATTAGAAGAATGTTTATCAGAATCACGAATGAGGCCTGTAAATACTTCTCGAGCAAGACTACGAGAATATTCAGGATGCGTATTAATTCTCCCTATAGCTTCATCGATTTTTTTCAGAGTTTTATAAATCATAAAGATTTGACCTAAAAACCCTATTTAAACCTTCCTATTTGTAACCTTTTAATAGTAACAACACTAGCAAACCAATCGTTCACTGAACTCCCCCGCAACGTTTTCAAGCATTTTCTTTTCCAAATCTTTCTTCCATCCATAATGCCCGAGTATCCAACCCAACTTAACTAACGCCGTTTCAGCCAAGAGGTCTCCTAAAAATACCACCCCTGCATCAATAAGCTCTCGCCCGTTACTATACACGTACGGATCAACGCGCCCATTGATGGTTTGCGTCACACACCCGACAAAAAATCCTGCACGAATATGTTTTTTCAAGAGAGGAATCCAACTATTCCCTGATTCACTTACAGGTAAATGACCGAATCCGCTTGCTTCTACAATAATCCCTTTATATTTCAAAGCATAATAATCAAGAATATCAGGAGATTGCCCAGGATAAAATTTCACTAACGCAATCTTATCACTACACACTGCATCAACCACACAAGGTTTGGTATGTCGAGGAGTAAATGAGCCAGTATACGTAACTCTATCGGGCCAGACCTTCGCAACAGGAACAGTATTCACTGGTTGAAACGCATCTCTGCGAGAAGAATGTAATTTTCGCACTTTTGTCCCGAGCAATGCTTGACAATAGTCATCAGATTCGGTTGCGTGCCCCACCACAAACACTCCAGCCGCTTTATCAATCACCATCCGAGCAGCACACTGGAGATTCAGATGTGCATCACTACTCGGGCGATCAATACTCCGCTGTGAATACGTTAACACCACTGGCTTCCCCAGATCTCGAAGCATAAATGAGAGAGCTGCAGCCGTATAATGCAAAAAGTCAGTACCATGTGTCACCACCACTCCCTGAATTGCAGGATCATTCACCAGGTTTCCTACTTCCTGCGCAATTAATTTCCAATGCTCGCTATCCATACTTTCACTCGCAATCTTAAACGGAATACGAATCACTTTCACCTCAACCATTTGAAATAATGCTGGATAATACTGTACGAAATCTTCGACAGAAGCCAAGGGTTTCACTCCCCCTGTCTTTGGATCCAGCACAGAAGCAATCGTTCCCCCGGTAATCACCATCCCAATAACCGGTTTCCCAGAAGAGCGGCGAACAACAGAAGGAAGTTGAGAAACAGGAGCAGAACCAAGTACTTCTCCTCCTAAAATGTGATCAGCAGAAATACCAATATTATAGCCGCTTCCCAATTTCAATAAACAAATGCCCGGCTCATGACTTTCCAATACAGTACCTTCCACTTCCTCTTGTGCAAGACGTAAGCGTACGCGATCTCCTGGTTTTCCTATAAAAGCCATATCTTCCTACTATTGAGAAGGTTATAAAAAACTACGTATATAAAAGTAAGTTAATCCTTCTTACACCAAATCACATTGAGATAAGGGGGCCAGCTCGAACTTGGCAAAACAGTTACATGGGTAATCGGGGTTCTCCAACTTTTATCTGAATTAGTCGTTTGAACCGACACATCATGCGCATGCACATCAGATCCACCCGTTCCCCCATAAGTAGCTGCACCTCGCGTAGTCTTGCCATCTAAAGCAGAAAATCGTGTCCAACCTGAAGGGCACGTCATATTAAACATAATAATTGCTCCAGAAGGAATACCTCCCAACGCACTCAATCCTTCTATTTCATTCGCACTATGTCCAAACACCGCAGGGTTAGCAGGGTTAGAATTATACGCCACTACTCCAACTACTAATAATAACAAAGCGAGTACAAAGAATCGTGTCTTTGTAATCATCACCTCCACTTTCATAATTCAAAGGAGTAAAAGAACTATTTAAATGTTTTAATAGCTCTTAGCCCAATAGGCAAGAGTATATGTTTTTTCACCTGTTTGCACACATACTCCTTCTTTCGTTACTTCTTCAATTAAACGGGTTGTCGCTCCGTCAGTTGCATCCTTCAATTTCTTTTCAACACGAGGATCATCAACCATATACACTTTGACTAATTTCCGTTCCTTAATCCCTTTTTGTAATTCTTTAAGAGAAGAAGCAGTTACAATTTGACTATCAAGGAAATGCTTCGCCTTAGCATATAAATCATGCTGAATAGTTTCCAATAATGTTTCAATATACGTTTTCACATTTCCTAAAGGTACTATTTCTTTCACACCTGTATCTCGGCGTATGACCACTACCTGTTGTTTTGCTAAATCTTTTGGCCCTAATTCAACACGAACTGGAACCCCTTTCATTTCCCATTCATTAAATTTCCAACCAGGAGAATATCCTTCTCGATCATCAATTACAACAGAAAAGGGATGTAACGAATCACGTAATGCACGAGCTTGTGTAAGCACTTGCACTTTACTTTCATCAAATAAAATAGGAACAATAACGATTTGCTGTTTTGCCATTCGTGGAGGAATAACCAATCCTTTATCATCTCCGTGTACCATTACCAAACCCCCTAACAGACGTGTAGAAATACCCCAGGAAGTCGGCCAAATTCCTTGTTGAACTCCTTGTTGATCTAAGAAAGAAATATTAAACGAGCGCGCAAATTCTTGTTTCAAAGAATGACTTGTTCCCATTTGCAATGCCTTTCCATCAGGCATAAGCGCTTCTACAGTCATACTCATATCCGCACCAGGGAACTTTTCAGCCGTACTCTTACGACCAGCTAATACAGGAATTGCTAATTCTTGTTCGATCAATTTTTTATACGCTTGAAGCATTTCACGCATATTCGCTCGCGCTTCTTGTTGAGTCGCAAATGCACAATGTCCTTCTTGCCACAAAAACTCACGAGTACGCAAAAGAGGTTTCGTTTGTTTTACTTCCCATCGTATCACATTACACCATTGATTCAGTTTCATCGGTAAATCTCTCCAACTTCGTATCCATTTCGCAAATGAATCATAAATGATCGTCTCCGAGGTAGGGCGCAAAGCCAGTAATTGTCCCTGCTCTGTTCCTTTAATATAAGCAAGTTCAGGAGCAAATCCTTTTGCATGTTCCGCTTCCTTTTTGAAAAAAGAATCAGGAATTAAAAGTGGAAAATAAGCATTGTGCACTCCTTTTTCTGCCAAAACTGCATTGAAAGTAGTTTGAATGCGTTCCCATAAGGCATAGCCATTAGGTCTCAAAATCATAAATCCCTGAATAGGAGGATAATCAATCAATTCTGCCTTTTGAATAACTTGAGTATACCATTCAGAAAGGTCCTTAGATTTAGAAACCGAAAGCCCTTTTGTATCAACAGGGGTTTTGACAATCGATTCTGAAGGTTTCGATACTGTCGAAGATTTGATAGTACGTGCAGGTTTTCCACCCATGCTCCTTATCAAGAAGGCCTACTTTATAAATCGTACCGAAAAACGGCCCCAGGAAGAATCGAACTCCCGTTCTCAGGTTGCTTCGTATCGCACCACCGGGGTGATACGTCCTCCAAAAGGAGGATGATGCGTCAAGGAACCGTGGTTCCTTACGCTACGCTCCGAAGCCTGATGTTCTATCCACTAAACTATGGGGCCTCACAAAACTACCTCATGCTCCCTTTTTAAACTTTGGACAAAGCTTGAAGAAGAAGCTTTCGAGCAAGAGTATAGTCTGCTCGCTTAGCACTCGCCTTCATAACCGCACCCATCAAAAAGTCAAGTGCTTTCACTTCTCCGGCTTTATAATCGCTTACTGCTTTCGGATGTGCATGCAATACAGAAGTGATAAAGCTCAAGAGCTGTTTTTCATCACGAATAGTGCTTTCAGCAACAGAAGGCATGCTACTCTGAGGATACCATGAGTTCAGAATTTCTTTCGCTTTCAAAGGAGTAAGTTTTCCACGTTGCACAAACTGTAAAAGTGCACTAAAATGAGCAGGTTGTATGTTCACCTTTTCTAAAGAAACCTTATGATAGTTAAGAAAACGCAATAATTCAACCGTCACCCACGGAGCAGCGAACGCTCCATCAACTTCTTGTGCAACCTGCTCAAAAAAAGTAACCAAATCAATATCTGAAGCCAAGAGCTGTGCATCGCTCGAAGAAAGTTTATATTGCTTGACAAGTTTTGCACGTGTAGCATCAGGAGATGCAGGTAATGCCGTACGAATATCGTGCACAAAAGATGAAACAAGTTCTAACACAGGTATATCAGGATCTGCAATAAATCGATAATCTGCAGCAGTTTCTTTCGAACGCATTACACTCGTTTTTCCTTTTACTGCATCCCATCGTCGAGTTTCTTCAACGTTCCCCCCTTCACGAGCTTGTCGTTCAAATTCAAACGCAATAGCTTTTCCAATTTCATCAATACTATTAACATTCTTAATTTCAACACGTTTGCTAACACCAGGAATATTGATATTAACATCAACTTTGATACCAGCATTTGCATCAATTGCTTTCAAATAAGTAAGATGATGCACCAATTTTCCTAACCAGGCTTGCACTTCTTCTCCCGTTGAAAAATCAGGAGCAGTTACAATTTCAACCAAGGGCAATCCTGAACGATTGTAATCTACGTTCCCGGTAGTCGGTTCCCAACTCGCAGGATCTTCTTCAAGATGCATCTCACTAATCTCAATCCCTTGAAAGGTGCCCTTAACACCCAAAGGAGTCGCGCCAGTCCCACTTAACGTCATCTGATATCCTTTTGGTAAATCAGGCCAGGCATAATGTTTTCGTATCCAAGGCATACGTGCATTCACCGTACATCCCAAGACCAAAGCAATTTGTACCGCTTTACGCACTGCTTCAAGATTCGGAGCACGAGGTTTTGCTCCTGGCTGTCCCGTACAGGTTGGACAAATCAACGTATTCGGAGCAAGCCCACGTTCACGTGAAGCAATACACGTACAAAACAATTTCTCACGTGTATTCAAATAACAATGAATTTCAAGGCCAATCATTCCTTGAACCAGTTTCTGTTTCATAAGTGTATACTAGTAAAGAGGTTATAAAAAACTATCCAGCACAACAGCGCCAATTCAATTCATCTAAACCAAAAAATTTAATTCTTCACACAAGTATACATGTTACTATATGCATTAGACGTTTTGTCTGAAGGTGTAGCATACGAAACACTATACACAAGTTGAGTATAGCCGCTTGGACAACTAGTTGCTGGATTGACATCTTGGCACGCAGTTATAAGGAAAGTACCTGCAGTAGCTGCTGCATTACCCTGTCTATAATACCCCATACCACACCATGTTCCGGCTGGGATTGATGCGCTTGATCCTGATCCACTTCCGCCACCTGCTGAACAAGAATAATATTCGAAATTGGTATATGAAGGACTTGTATAGCTTGCGGTATAACAGTATGCACTATTTGAAGCAGTGACATCAACATTACCGTACACAGTTGTCCCACTTACTGTATGTCGACAAAGTCCAGTTGCACCAGATGCATAAACTTGAGCACCGGTCATAGCGGTAGGACCAGTTGATTTCCAAGTACAAGCGCTTGATCCTGATCCACTTCCTCCACTCACGCATCGGTATTTACTTGTTACAGCGTAGCCTCTATTCCCACTGCGGTCGGTGTTGCTTGATGCACCTGTTTGGCCTCCATGAGTAAGTTGGA
>Ga0194131_10001124_pt1 | contig 46176 bp, 39 predicted proteins | sample TA2KigO120mmetaG_FD_148631 | JGI IMG/M metagenome (GOLD analysis project Ga0194131, IMG submission 148631) | Freshwater microbial communities from Lake Tanganyika, Tanzania - TA2015053 Kigoma Offshore 120m | ecosystem: Environmental > Aquatic > Freshwater > Lake | place: Tanzania: Lake...
GAGTTCCAGAGCGAGGAGTTCCAGAGCGAGGAGTTCCAGAGCGCACCACGTCGGGATCGCGCGTTCCGACACTCCGGAACTCCTCCTCGACCGAGCACCGCGAGGTCGGGGAGGTGGCTCGCTGGCGAAGCCAGCGAGACGGAGGGGAGGTCCGATGAACGGGTTGCTCGCCTCGCCATCCGCAGATGCGGCAGGCGTCCGATCAGCCGATCGGACCGCCGCCGACCGCGCCGAGCCTCGCCTCGACCGCCCGCGCGACCAGCTTCGCGAGGCAGTCGCCCTCGAGGTTCGCGCCATGTCCTTTCGCGAGGTCGCGGAGCGTCGTGCGCTCGAGCGTCTCCGGGATCAGCACCACCTCGAACCAGCGCGGACCGAGCTCCGCCACGGTGAGCGAGACGCCCTCGACCGCGACCGATCCCCGGCGGACGAGGAGCGGCTCGAACGCGGGACTCACCTCGATCCGGACCCGCCACTCGCCGCCCGCGGTCGAGACCGAGCGCACCCGCCCCACCTCGTCCACGTGCCCCTGCACGAGGTGACCGCCGAGCAGGGTCTGCAGCGTCGCGGAGTGCTCGAGGTTGACCCGCGAACCCACCCCGAGCGAGCCGAGGGTGGTCGCCTGCAGGGTGTGGTGGACCGCATCGAAGCGGACCGCCTCGACCCCGCCCCCGGGCGAGAGGCGGCGTTCGGCGACGGTCAGGCAGCATCCGGAGGTCGAGATCGACTCGCCCGGCTCGGGTCGATGGGACCAGCCCTCGAGCGAGATCCACAGGCTCGCGCCCGCGGGCGAGGGCACCTTCGCCTCGATCCGACCCATGTGCTCGACGAGTCCCGTGAACATGGACGGCAGCGTAGCGGTCCGGTTCTCCTTGACGCGTCGGAGGGCGACTCGGATACTCCGATCCGTCAGGCGTCGAGGAGACCCCGCTCCGCGCATCCCGAGTCGATCGGGGCGGTTCGAGACCCTCGACCTCCCGCCCCTGCCGCGCCGCGTCGGGAACGGGAATGGGCGGGCGGACCGACCTCGGGCCGTCCGGCACCCTGATCCCCACCCCGAGGCGGAGGCGGTCCTCGATGCCACGCGTTTCCCGTCGGTCGGTCCTGCTGGTCCTGCCCCTCGTCGCCTCGGTCGCTCCCTCCGTCGCGGCGCAGGAGGATCCCGGCGCCGCGAACCGCCAGCGCCTCGAGGCGATGCAGGCGGCGCTGGATCAGGCCTACCTCCTGCCGCCCTCCCGCCTCGGCGACCTCGGCTACCGGATCGACTGGCAGACCGCGGTGCCGCTCTCGCCCAACGCGACGCTCCGCGGCGCGTTCCCGCGCGGCGACGGGCTCTACCTGCACGACTCGAGCAACCTGCTCACCCGCATGAACCTCGCGAAGGGCGCCTCCGTCTGGCAGTCGCCCGTAGGATCCTCGACCGGCGAGATGCTCGACGTGATCCTCGCGTCGCCCGGGGGCGAGCCCTCGGTCCTCGCGGTGACCCGCACGGAGGTCGACGTCTTCGACGAGTCGAGCGGCACCATGCGTTCCCGGCAGCGGCTCGAGCCGACGGCGTTCACGCCGCCCGCGCAGGTCGGGAACTTCTTCATCTACGGCACCCGCGGCGGCAAGGTGCTCTGGCACCAGTTCATGATCGGTCACCCCTGGCGCGGCAACAGCCTGCCCGGCGCGGTCGCGGCGGCGCCCCTCATCGCGGACGGCATGGCGTTCGCCGTCGGCTCGACCGGACGGATCCTCGCCCTCGACGCGGAGACGACGCGGCTTCGGTGGGAGAAGCAGCTGATCGCGCCGATCTCCGCCCGACCGGCGTTCGCGGACGGTCTGCTCCTCGTCGCGGGCGGCGACCAGTACCTCTGGGCATACGACGCCCGCAACGGCCGCACCGTCTGGAGCTACTTCACCGAGAGTCCCCTGACCACGAGCCCGACCGCGATCGGCGGCTCGGTCTATCAGTACGTGCCCGGCGAGGGTCTCGTCTGCCTCAGCCTGCGTCCGACCGACCGCATCGACGGCGAGGTCCGCTGGCGCTGCGCCGATGGCAAGGGCGAGGTGCTCGGCGTGCATCGCGGCAAGCTGCTCCTCTGGGATGGCGGCGAGCGCACGATGCGGATCGTCGACTCCTCCACCGGTCAGGTCGCGGCGTCGATCCCGCTGCCCCGGGTGAGCGTCATCGTCCCGAACGGCTCCGACTCGCCGGGAATGGTGCTGCTCTCCGAGGACGGCTTCGTCCTTCATCTCCTGCCGCAGGGCTGAGGCGAGGCGACTGCATGCTTGGTCTCGTGCCGGTCCGGCGGGCGCTCCTCTCGGTGAGCGACAAGACCGACCTCGTGCCGTTCGCGAAGGCGCTCGCCTCGCTCGGCGTGGAGATCGTCTCGACCGGCGGCACCGCGGCGGCGCTGACCGCGGCGGGGATCCCGGTGGTCACGGTCGAGCAGCTCACCGGGCACCCCGAGATCCTCGACGGTCGCGTGAAGACGCTCCACCCGCGGATCCACGGCGGGCTCCTCGGTCGCCGCAACCTCGCCGCGCACCTCGCGGCGATGGAGACCCACGGCATCCCGCCGATCGACCTCGTCTGCGTGAACCTCTATCCCTTCGAGCGGACCGTCCGCGCCGAGGGCGTCTCCGAGCCGGAGGCGATCGAGCAGATCGACATCGGCGGTCCCGCGATCATGCGGAGCGCCGCGAAGAACTTCGAGTTCGTGGCGGTGGTCACCTCGCCGGCGCAGTACGACCGCGTCGCTTCGGAGCTCCTGGCGCACGACGGATGCACCACGCGGGCGACGCGGGCGGACCTCGCCGCGGCGGCGTTCGGCCGAACCGCCGAGTACGACGCGGCGATCAGCGGCTGGATGGGTCGGCGGCAGGCGCACGCGTTCGCGGAGACCCTGCGGCTCACCTACGTCGGGCGGCAGATGCTCCGCTACGGCGAGAACCCGCACCAGCGCGCCGCGAGCTACCGCGATCCCAACGCGGCGGGACCCTCGGTCGTCACCGGCGAGGTGCTCGGCGGGAAGCAGATCAGCTACAACAACATCCTCGACGCGGCGGCGGGGCTCGAGCTCGCCCTCGACCTGCGGTCGATCGATCCGCCGGGACCCGCCGCGGCGGTGCTCAAGCACACCAACGCCTGCGGCGCCGCCCGCGCCGCGACCCTCGCCGAGGCGTTCGAGCGGGCATGGTCGGGTGATCCCCTCGCCGCGTTCGGCGGCGTGGTGGTGCTCGCCGGCACCGCGGATCGCGCGGTCGCGGAGGCGATGGTCTCCGGCTCGCGGTTCCTCGAGGTCGTCGTCGCCGACCGATTCGATGCGGACGCCGCAGGCATCCTTGGCGAGCGATGGCCGAACGCCCGGCTCGTCGCGGTCGGTCCGCCGGGCGACGATCCCTCGCCGATCGCGATCCGCTCGGTCCCCGGCGGACTCCTCGTCCAGGACCGCGACACCCACCCCGTCGATCCGGATGACTTCCGCCTCGCGGCGGGACCCGCCCCGAGCGACGCGATGCGCCGAGACGCGGCGTTCCTCGTCTCGGTGGTCAAGCACCTCAAGTCGAACGCGGTCGTGGTGGGCGCCGACGAGACGCTGCGTGGGATGGGCGCCGGATGCGTGGACCGCCTGCAGGCGTGCCGCGTCGCGGTCGAGAAGGCGGGCGATCGCCTGAAGGGTCGCGCGATCGTCGCCGCCTCGGATGCCTTCTTCCCGTTCGCCGACGGACCCCGGGTCCTCCTCGACGCAGGCGTCCGCTGCCTCGTCCACCCCGGCGGATCGAAGCGGGACGAGGACACCTTCGCGCTCTGCCGCGAGCGCGGCGTGACCTGCCTGCTCACCGGCGTGCGGCACTTCCGGCACTGATTCCGGCGCGGACCAAGCGAGCCTGCACGATCGCCATCAGGCGGCGAGCGACGGGTGCTCCTCGGTGCCCATGATCCGACGCGTGCGGCGGAGGATGAGCGTCGCCGCGACTCCGATCACCACCGAGCAGGCGAGCAGCCCGCCCGCGACGAGTCCGGCGCGGGTGAGCTGGGTCGCGTCGATCGGTCGGGGATCGAGCAGCGAGTAGGCGATCTTGCCTTCCTTCGTCCGCTCGCCGATGACGATCGCGGCCGTCTGGTCCGGTCGCCTCGACGCCTGCGTCGCGCTCTCCTTGGCGAGGGTCGTCGCGACGGTGTCGAGCACCACGGGGAGGGCGTTGCGGTCCTCGCCCGAGAGGACGAGCCGCAGGCGACCCGGTCCATCGGCGTCGACCTTGAGGTCCTTCGAGAGCATCGCCCCGACCTTCGCCGGATCGCTCGGCGTCGCTCCGCGGGCGGCAAGCCGCTCCGCGACCTGCTCCGCGAAGAGCGGATCGCCGAGGAGCGCCGCGTGCCAGGTCCCCCAGCCTTCCGCGAGGCGCGGATCAATCGGCTGTCCCTTGGCGCCGCGGGCGATGAGGTCCACGCTCGCCGTGCCCCGCACCGGCCAGACGAGGTCCGCCGCCATCCAGCCGGCGACCGCGAGGACCACCGCGAAGACGCCCGCGAGCATCCCGAGGCTCGCGCCACGGTGCACCGCCCATCGGCGCACCAGCCGGACCTCGCTCTCCGCGAGGAACTTCTGCACCTGACGCAGCTCCTCCCGCTTCGCCTGCAGCTGCCGAAGCTCGATCAGCGTGCTCTGCCCGCTGGTGCGGGGAGCCTCGACCTCCGGGGTCGGTCGGGCAAGACCCTTCACCCTGCGACGAAGCGCCTCCCGCAGCCGATGGAGCCGATCGCGCCGCACCCGCAGCAGCTCCGCGGCGCGGGAGAGCTGACGCGCCCGCTCCTGCAGGCGGCTCGCCTCGCCGGCGTCCGCGGTGCCGCGGGCGTTCCGCGCCTCCCGCACCTCCGCGGCGAGCGCCTGCACCCGCGCGTCGCGCTCGACGAGCATCGACTTCGCGGAGGAGAGCTCTCGCTCGAGGCGCTCGACCTCGGCGCTCGATCCCGCGGCGACCGCTGCGCTCGATGCCGGCGTCCTCGCCCGCTCCTCCTCGATCCGCGTCCGGAGCGACTCGACCTCCGCCTCGAGCTCGACCGCGCGGCGCGAGGACGACTCGAGCCGCGCGTTCGCCTCCGCGAGGGCACGACGCGCCGACTCGATCTCCGACGAGGACGCCGCCTGCTGGTCGAGCTGCCGCTGCAGCGTCGCGATGCTCCGCGTCTCCCGCTCGATCCGCGACTTCGCCTGCTCGAGCTCGCCTCGGAGCGACGCCGCCTCGCTCTCGCTTCGGTCGAGCCTCGTGCGGACCCCGGCGAGCTCCTCCTGCAGCTCCGTCGAGGCGTTGCGGCGGACCTCGTCCTCGCGACGCGCCGCGGTCGCCGACTCGAGCTGGCGCCGCAGGTCGGTCGTCCGAACACGCTCCGCGTCCGCCTCGACCCGCGCGTCCGCGAGGGACTGCTCGAGCGACGCGAGCCGACGCCGGAGATCCTCCGCCTCGACGCCGCCCTTCCTCGACTCGACGAGCTCCGCCCGCGCACCATCGAGCATCCGCTCGGTCTGCGCGAGCTTCTCCTCGAGGGATCGACGGGTCAGCGCCGTCGCCGCGTCGCTCGCGGCAAGCCGCTGCTCGAGGTCGCGGACCTTCGACTCGACCCCCCGGTGCAGCTCGCGCAGCCGGGTCGCCTCGACCTGCTGCCGCTCGGCGCGGGCGTTCGCCTCGGCAAGCTGCTTCTGGGCATCCTCGAGCCGGACGGAGAGACCCCTCGAGATCTGGCTTCGCTCCTCGTCGCCGGTCCGCAGCGCGTCGAGGCGTGCCTCGGTCTCGCGAGCCCGCCGGACGAGCGTCGCGCGGTCGCCGGCGAGCGAGGCGACCTCGCCCTCGAGGCGAGCGCGGTCGGCATCGGTCTTCGCGCGGGCATCGGCGAGCGCCTCCGAGAGGGCGGCGATCGCCTGCTCCTGCCTCGCGTGCCGCAGGGTCATCTCCTCGAGCGCCTGCGCCTGGCGCGACGCCTCGAGGCGGTCGAATCCGACCACGCCCTCGCGGCTCAAGAGGTCCGCCTGGCGGCGCTCCATCGCCTCCATCGCGCCGCGGAGCCATCGCTCCCCCGCCTCGAGGCGGGCAAAGCCCTCCGCGACCATCGCCTCGCGCTGCGCGAGCTCCTGCCAGCGGGCCCGCAGCGCCTCCAGCTCGCGGTCCTGTCCGGACTGCGCGGCGCGGAGTCGGGCGAGGTGCTGCTCGACGTCGCCGAGCAGACCCATGGCTTGCTGGGGGCAACCGAAGTCGGTCTCGGGGGCGAACGGCGCGGCGGGATGGGTGATCGGCGGCATGGTCGAAGCTCTCCTCGCGCCCGGGAACCTCGAGCGCTCGGAGGGTGCATCGACCGGGGTCGCAGGCGCCTGAAGGCAGACCGCCGAAGGCGCCGAGAATCCGCCGCCACCCCCCTCGCGAGTCGAGGAGAACCGCGACGGACCCGAACCCGCCGCCCTAGGTTCGGCGAAGGAGGGCGCCGAGGCGGAGTTCCTTCGACGACCCGCCGGAGTTCCCTACAGTCCGCCCCCATGACGCCCGCCGCCGCCGCCGATCCCGCCCGCCACACCGCGCCGAGCGCCACCGTCAAGTCGCTCCGGACCCGCCTCCGCGATCCCCGCCTCCGACCGGTCGTGGAGAAGGTCGCCGAAGGTCGCCGACTCTTGCGGGAGGACGGTCGACTCCTCTACGAGACGACCGACCTGCACGCGGTCTGCGGGCTCGCGGACCTCGTGCGGCGTCGGCTGCACGGCGACCTCGCCTTCTACAACGTCAACCGGCACATCAACTACTCGAACGTCTGCGCCCTCCGCTGCAGCTTCTGCGCCTTCCGTCGTCGCCGCGACGAGGAGGGCGCGTACGAGATGGACATCCCGCGCATCGTCGAGGAGGCGGTGAGGTCCGCCGACGCCGGCGCGACCGAGCTCCACATCGTCGGCGGGCTCCATCCCTACCTCCCGTTCGATCACTACCTCGGCATGCTGCGGGCGATCCGCGAGGCGGCGCCGCAGGTCCACCTCAAGGCGTTCACCGCGGTCGAGATCGTGCACCTCCAGCGGGTCTCGAAGCGCGGTCGCGAGGGCGAGGCGGGACTCCGCGCGGTGCTCGAGGACCTGCGGGCGGCGGGTCTCGGATCGCTCCCCGGCGGCGGCGCCGAGGTCTTCGACGACCGCGTTCACGACGCCGCGTTCAAGGGAAAGATCCGCGCCGAGCAGTGGCTCGAGGTGCACCGCGTCGCCCACGAGATCGGGCTCAACAGCAACGCGACGATGCTCTACGGGCACGTCGAGACGCGCGAGGACCGGCTCACCCACCTCGAGGTGCTGCGCCGCGAGCAGGACCGCACGCTCGCCGGATGGGCGGCGGCGCAGGGCATCGCCCGCGACGGCGACGCGGTGGTGCTGACCGGTCCGGCGGAGCGTCATCCCCGCGCCCGCCTGCCTCATCCGGGCGCCGCGGGGCTCGACGGCGGCTACTTCCAGACGATCATCCCGCTGCCCTTCTTCCCTGACGGCAGCGACCTCGGGCACCTGCCGGGTCCGAGCGGGCTCGAGAACCTGCGGACGCTCGCGATCTGCCGGCTCATGCTCGACAACGTGCCGCACGTGAAGTCGTTCTGGATCATGCAGACGCTGCCGATGGCGCAGCTCCAGCTCGCCGCGGGCGCCGACGACCTCGACGGCACGGTGGTCTGGTACGACATCACCCACGTCGGCGGCGCCTCGACCCATCAGGAGGTGGGCGTCGATGACCTGCGCCGCGCGGCGCGGGAGGGCGGCTTCATCCCGGTCGAGCGCGACACCATCTACCGCCGCGTCGAGCGGTTCGGTCCCACCGGTCGCGACTGGCGGTCGATCGAGCCCACCGCGTCCTAGCGTCGATCAGGACGACGGAGTCGGCGATCCGGGTCGATCCGCGCGGCCGATCGCCCACGCGAGCTCGGGCATCCGCTGCAGCCGCGCGACCGCGACGACCACGACCGTTCCCACGCCGACGAGGATCAGGATCGTCGCGAGCGAGCCCCACCAGCCGTGCTCGGCGGGAAGTTGGGCGAGCACGCGCAGCGCCGCCCACGTCGCGGCGCCCATCGCCGCGGTGACGAGGACGCTTCGAAGGATGCTGCGACGCACCTCGTGGTCGAGGATCCTCGGCGCCGCCGCGTCGGCGGGTCCGACCCGCCGCGCGATCGCCCGCATGAGCCACGCGAGCTGCACGATGGCGCAGATCGCGGTCGACCACGCGAGCCCCGCGGTGCGGAGCGGCGTCCAGATCAGCGTCACGTTGAGGAGGAGGTTCAGACCGACCAGCCCGACGGCGATCCTGACGGGAGTCATGCTGTCGCCGCGGGCGTAGAACGCCCGCACCAGGACCTGGTTGAGCGAGTACGCCCACACCGCTCCCGCGTAGCCGAGCAGGATCCACGCCGTCTCGCGGGTGTCCTCGGCGGAGAACGCCCCTCCCTGCAGGATGACCGCGGTGAGCGGCTCCGCGACCAGCATGAGCCCGGCGCTCGCGGGAAGCCCGATGAAGACGACGAGCCGCACCCCCCGCCGCAGCGTCGCGGCGAACGCGTCGGCGTCCGGCGCCTGCCGCGAGAGCGCGGGGAAGATCGCGGTCGCGACGGCGATGCCGAAGACCCCCAGCGGGAACTCGTAGAGCCGCTGCGCCCAGCAGAGCCGCGCCATCGAGCCCTCGCCGAGGGGGTAGTCGAACCCGAGGATCGTCGGTCCGATGACGCTTGGATAGCTCGCGATCAGTCCATCGAGGAGCGTGTTCAGCTGCAGGACGCCGAGCCCAAGCCCCATCGGAAGCGCGAGCCGCGCGACGCCGAGCGACTCGCGCCACGCCGCCTCGCTCCTGACGCCGGGTCCCAGCGGCACCGAGCGGCGAAGCGCGACGAGCGACCACGCGACCTGGATCACCCCGCTCACGAGGACCGCCCAGGCGACGAGTCGGATGCCCTCCTCCGGCGTCACGCGGAGCAGGACCGCCGAGATCGCCGCCGCGACCACCAGCGCATTGAGGACGATCGGCGACGCGGCGGTCGGTCCGAATCGATGATGCACCTGCAGCATCGCGCCCACCAGCGCCGTGAGGCACACCAGCGGCGCAAACGGCAGCATGATCATGAGGAGCCGAGCCCCGAGCGGCTCGAGCGCCCCCCGCGCCGCGAGGAGCGCGGTCCCGAGCTCGGCGAGCAGCACGACGCCGGCGAGCACCGCGGTCGAGCCGCCGACGACGATCCAGGCGAGCCGCTGCGCGAGCGTGGGGTCGCGGTCGCTCGCCCGCGCGTACGCCGGCAGGAACGCCGCCGAGAGCGCCCCCTCGCCGAAGAGGCGGCGGAAGAGGTTCGGCACCATGAAGCCGAAGGAGAAGGCGTCCATGACGACGCCCGCGCCGAAGACCCGGCTCAGCGCGGCATCGCGGGCGAGCCCGCCCAGCCGGCTCGCGAAGGTGAGCAGGGTGACGGTGCGGGCATGACGCTCGAAGGATCGGCTCACGTCGCGGGGTTCGGCGTCGGCGCGGAGGCGGGCGCCTCCGGAGGCTTGGCAGGCTCGGCGGGCGGCGCGGAGGGTGACGCGGGCGGCGGTGCCTCGGGCGCGACGCCCGAGGGCGCCGGCGCGACGGTCTCGCCCGGCGGCGGCGCATCGGCGGGTCGCGGACCGACGAGCGACACGTCGATCTGCGCCTTCGACATCGGCGGGTCGATCTGGTTGGCGACGATGCTGATCGTCGCCTGACGGTCGCCCTTCACGACGACCGCCATGCAGCTCGCGTCGCCGGTCCGACGCGAGGCGAGCGTCCAGCCGCGGGCGCGGAACTGGGCGAGCGTCCTCTCGAGCAGCGACCGCGCATCGTTCACGCGACCATGGAAGACGAAGCGTCCGGCGATCAGCTCGTCGCCGCGCCGCTCCAGCCCGCGGGCGAAGACCGACTCGAGTCCCGGCGGCGCCGGGATGTCGGTGTCGAGGATCACGGAGGGCTTCGCGCTGCAGGCGACGAGGAGGATCGCGAGCGATGCGGTCGCCAGCAGGAGTCGGACGATCGTCACGCAGGGCATGCTACGACCTCGCCCCGCGCGCCGCCGCGACGGCGGCGTCCGCCGCGAGGCGACCGCTCCGCATCGCGCCGTTCAGCGAGCCGTCGGCGAGGTGGTCGCCGCAGCGGAAGAGCCGCGGCGCGACCTGCGTCGGTCGCGGCGCAGCGAGGTCCTCGGGATGCTGGCGGGGCAGCGCCCGCGCGATCCGGACCACTCGCCGGAGCGACCAGTCGGAGACCCGCGAGGTCGGGAACCAACGGGCGAGCTGCGACCTCGCCCGCGCCGCGAGGTCCGGATCGCCCAGCGCGAGCGCCTCCGGATCGACCACGTTCGCGTAGAGGAGCCCGCGTCCCGACGGCGCGTAGTTCGGGGCGACCGAGGAGATGAAGCAGGCGTGGTTGATCGGACCCTCGCCGGTGCCGTCGAGGAGCAGGATCCCCCGACCCGCCTCCTCGGCGGGAAGGTCGAAGGCGAGCATGGCGGTCGACTGCCACGGTCGCGGGGAGGTCTTCTCGCCGAGCAGGCGACCGCACTCGTCCATCTCGGTGGCGACGACCACCGCGTCCGCCGGCTCCCGCCCGCCATCGGCGAGCGTCACTCCCTGCCCATCCACCGCGACCGCCCGGCTGCCGAGGCGGAAGGAGCCGGGAGGAAGGTCGGCGGCCATCTGACGGGGGATCTCCGCCATGCCGCCGGAGGGCACCGCCGCCGCGCCCGCGGCGAACATCGAGAGGCAGAACTCGAGCTGCCCGAGGTCGGTGCCGAGCGAGCGGTCGAGGAAGACGCCGCCGAAGAAGCTCCGCAGGAACGACTCGACGAACGTCGGCCGCATGCCGCGGGCGATGGTGTCGGCGACGCTTCGACCCGCCACGCGGGGGAACGCGGGGCGCCGCAGGACCGCGCGGATCGCCAGCGGCAGCACCGCCGCCGCGTCGCGCACGCCCACCACGCCCGAGAGGACCGCCCGGACCGCCGCGAGCGGTCGCCGCAGCGGATGCGGGACGAGACGGAAGGCGCGACCGTCCCACACGAGCGCGCCCGGCTCGAAGCGCCGAAGCCGCAGCCGCTCATGGTCGAGCAGGCGCCGCGCCTCCGGATAGGCGACGAGCAGGATCGCGAAGCCGCGGTCGATGAGGAAGCCATGACTTGGCTCGGTCGCGACGCGGCCGCCGACCCGAGAGTTGGCGTCGATGAGCACGGGCGAGCCACCGAGCTCCTGCACCCGCAGCGCGCAGGAGAGCCCGCTGATCCCGGCGCCCACGATCGCGATGCGCACCGCCGACTCGCTCATCCCGGCATGGTCGCGGGCGACGCGGAACTCGGCAACCGCGGGCTCCTCGCGATGAACGCGCCGCCGCAGCCTGGGCACCGTCCGAGGGCGATCCCCGCCTCCACGCCGGGCTGCGCCGCGCGGAGGTCGGCGCCGCACGCCACGCACCGGCGGTCGCCGGCATCGAGGATCGACGCCACGCGGAGCCGCGTCGCGCGGATCGCCCATGCGGCGCCGAGCGAGATGACCACGATCGCGATCGCCGCGCGGGTCATGGGATCGAGACCATCGAGGAGACCTTCCTCGCGGTCCTTCGGGGGCGTCACCCCGGCGAAGATCGCCTGCTCCGCCGCGCGGAGCAGGAGCAGCGTCGGCACCACCACGACGAGCGATCGGAGGACCGGTCGCCACGCGAGCGACGCGATCCTCCGGAGGGGAATCGCCGCCCGGACGATCCGCCACCGCGGCGGGATCGAGTCGTCGGCGAAGGTCGGCTCGGTCCAGCGGCGCCGCCGATGACCTGCCGCACGCGAGAGCGCGATCAGCCCTCCCGCCGCAGCCCCGAGGGCGGCGCCCCCCATCGCCACGACCCCCTCGTCGATGCGGATCACGGGTCCGAGCATCACGCCGAGCGGCACCGCGACGATCGCGCCAAGCGCCGCGGCGCAGGCGAAGTGCAGCCAGTTGGTCGGGACCGCCGCGGCGCCAAGCCGCGACGCCTCGCGCCTCGCCTGCTCGTCCCGCGCCGCCTTTCCTCCCATCGGTCCGAGCGACCAGAGGATCGGGATCGCCACGGCGAGCCCGCAGACGTCCGCCATCAGGTCCTGCACGTTGAAGAAGCGGCTGATCGGCAGGATCTCCTGCGTGACCTCGTCGAGCACCGCGACGACGACTCCGAGGACCGCGAGCATCCACAGCCGAGGGAACCAGCCCGTCCACCACCACGGAACCGTCATCAGCGCGAACGCGATGACGTGCAGGAACTTGTCGGCGGCGGGACCTCCACCCTCGACCTCCGGCAGGCGCAGCCTCGGCCAGTGCGTGCCCACGAGGAACGCGACGAGCGAGAGCACCGCGACGATCCGCCACGCCCGGCGGGCGATGACCTCATCCCGCGCGAGGGACGAGTCAGGCACGGGTCGCCGCCGCGTCGCCGCGGGCGCGGCGGGTCCGCTTCGGCGTCTCGACCACCACCGGCGCCGGCTCGGCGACCGCCCGCCGACGGACCCGCTCCCGCCAGTCCTCGACGATCCGAGTCGCGAGCGTGCGGTAGTCCATCGCGCCGGGGCAGGTCGGCGCGTAGTCGAGGATCGTCTGCCCGAAGCTCGGCGCCTCGGCGAGCTTGATGTTCCGCCGGACCGCCGGCAGGAACACCACCGCCTCCTCCCATGCGGCGGCGGTTCCCTTCGCGGCGGCGAAGAATCCCTTCAGCTCCTGCACGACCTCGCGCCCGTGGCTGCTCTGGCTCTCGTGCATGCAGAGGAGGATCCCCGCGACCTTGAGGGAGGGGTTCACGCCGCGACCGACGAGCGAGACCGTCTCGAGCAGCCGACCGAGACCCTGCAGGGCGAGGAAGTGCGCCTGCATCGGCACGAGGACCTCGTCGGCGAACGCGAGGGCGTTCAGCGTCAGGAGACCGAGGCTCGGCGGGCAGTCGAGCAGGATGAAGTCCCATCGCCCGACGTGCGGGCGAAGCCGGCCGCGGAGGATCGCGTGACGTTCCGCCGCTCCGGCGAGCTCGCTCTCCGCGGCGGCGAGGTCGACCGTCGCCGGCACGACGTCGAGGTTCGGTCGCGCCTTCTGGATCGTCGCGTCGAGGGTGACCGCGGGATCGATCAGCAGGTCGTAGATGGTCGGCCCGCAGGTCGCCCCGTCGATCCCGAGGTGGAGCGACAGGTGCCCCTGCGGATCGAGATCGACGAGCAGCACGCGATGTCCCGCCTCGGCGAGGGCGGCGCCGAGGTTCACCGTGGAGGTGGTCTTGCCGACCCCACCCTTCTGATTGAGGAGCGCCATGACCCGCGTGGGAAGTCGCTCGGCCTCCTGCCGGACGTCGGTCATGGGGCGAAGTATAGGGATCAGGACTCGCCGCCCGACCCGCGCGGCTCGACCGGCGCGACGTCCGTGCCCGGCGCGTCGCCGCCCGGCGCCGGTCCCTCCTCCCACGCCGTCAGGTCGAGCGCGACGGTCGCCCCGTTGGGTCGCCAGGGCGGCAGCGGCGGTCCGATCGAGGAGACCTCCGTCGAGCCGTCCGCCAGCTCGAGGCGGCGGTCGATGGAGAGCCCCACCGCCGGCGATCGAAGCCCGACCAAGCTCTCGGCAAGCCAGGCCGCGGGCAGCACCACGCGGCCTCGCCAGCGATCGGGGTAGGAGCGACGCTCGACGGACGCGCCGGACGCCTCCACCTCACCCCGCTCGCGGACCCGGATCAGCGGGACCCGCGAGTCCGGACCGCCGAGTCGGATCTCGACCACGTCCTCCCTGGCATCGCTCGGGCGGAAGCACTCGAAGAACACCTCCCACTCGCGGTCGCGACGACGCACCTCCGCCGCGGCGCCGCGCGACGCGGCGGTCTCGAAGGCGACGCCCTGGACCTCCGCGAGGCTCGTCCGCGTCGAGAACGCGCCGAGGGACTGCCCGGGCGGTCGGAGCAGCGCGGGCGAGGCACCGAAGTCGAGGCGCCGCCGGTGCTCGCCGCGCGTGACGACCAGCACCCCCTCGGTCGCCGTGCCGCCGGAGGAGCGGACCGGGCGATCAACCTGCACGCGGCGCAGGCTGCGCGGCGGGATCGTCACCGCGACCGGAATCGGATCTCCCTCAAGCCAGCGGCAGCGGAGGACCGCCTCGTCGAGTCGAGGGTTCGCGACCGCGAAGGACACGCGGTCGGCGAGCGCCGACTCGATCCACATGGTCAACTCGTCCTCGGTCCGGAGCCACGCGAGCGACGCCTGCATCGCCGACTCGTCGTCCCGCTCCGGATCGAGCATGATCCCGAGCAGCATGCGGGTCCTCGTCGGGGAGGCGAGCCATGCCGCGACCTCGCGCCTCGGCTCGTCGGAGTCGAGGTCGGCGACGGTGACGGTGAGGCGCTCGCGGATCTCCTCGGCGACGCCGGGGCTGCGGCGCTCGACGCGGGCGATCGCGGCGCGCCAGAGCTCCGCGAGGTGCCGGGCGGCAAGCCGTCCCGCCTCGTCGCCGCCCGGCGGCGGCGGCTCGATCCCGAGCCGATCGGCAAGCACCGCCCAGCGCCACCACTCGAGCGGCTGCCGTTCATCCGGACGCGCCTCGGCGGAACTGCTCGCGACCTGCTGGCGAGGGCGGACGAAGGTCGGCGCAGGGTCGAGCCACCGTGGCGAGACGGTTCCTCCGCCGAGCCGCAGGCGTCCGCGGTAGCCCTCCGGCATCGGCACGAGGAGCCATGCACCCGTCGCATCGCCGGTCGGAGGCGGCTCGCTCGAGAGCGTCGTGCGCTGGCCGGAGGCGCTCCACGCGCGGGGCGCGGGCGGCTCGTCCGCGCGAGTCCAGCCGACCACCCCCTCGACGACCCGACCATCGTCGAGCCGTGCCCCGACCGTGCGCGGCGCCTCCTCCGCCGGATCCCAAGAGACCGGGAACACCACGACGCCCCCCGCGACCGCGACCGGAGACTCCTCGAGCGGGCGCACCACCGGCGGCGCCGCGACCGCTGCGATCGACACGACCGGAACCACCCACGCGAGGAGTCCGCCAAACCCGAGGGCACGACGCGGCACCCGCTGGCTCCTGGTCGATGACCGGAGGTCGCGCCACCAAGGCGTCGCGCAGGCAGTCGGTGGCGATCGACGGGGCGTTGGGGAGCAGGAGGACACGGGACGCTCGGACCGCGGAAGACCCGCCGATCCGCCGCCCCGCGGGCGACGGTCGAAGGGAGGTCGAGATGGTACGAGCGTTCCCGGACGAGTTGGTCTTCGCGTTCAACGACCCCTGCGCACGGAGCGTCGAGATCCACGGTCACGGCCCCGACGGGGTGCCCCGGGTCTGGGCGATGCGCCGCGGTCAGGACGGCTCCTGGCACGCCCGCGTCCGCCTCGAACTTCCGTGGTTCGACTTCCGCTACCTCGTCGATGGTCGCTTCTGGGCGCTCGACGCGGGCGTCCGCACGGTCATCTCCGAGCTCGGGGGAGCCTGCTGCAGCCGCCTTGACCTCGCGGCGGGCTGATCGTCACGGCGCCCCGGCGGCACCGAGCAGGAGCGCCGCCAGCCGGCGGCGGCGGTACTCCTCGTCCACCATGAAGAGGGGTCCGCGCTCCGCGGACTCGCGCGGTCCCACGACGAAGACCGCCGCCGGGACCCCGTAGCCGAACCGCGGCTCCTCCCCCTCGGGCTCGAGGGTCCGCAGCGGCGCTGGGATCCACGCCCGCTCGCCGACCCGGAGGTCGAGCGCCGCATCGATCGGCTTCGCCGTCCCCGGTGATCCATCGACCTCGGCCCGCAGGTCGATCGGACCGGTCGGCGGCGCCGCGGCGTCGGCGAGCGATGCGCGGGCGCTGCCGATGCGGAAGACCGCGGAGGGCGGCACCGCCACCGCGACGCCCCGCTTGGTCGGCACGTAGACCGAGGAGGGGAAGACGATCGACAAGCCGCCCTGCACCCGCATGAACTGGTCCGGATCCTGCGGATCGACGTAGAGGCGATCGAAGGAGCGACCGTAGCCGAGCTCCGGAGGCAGCCGACGGAGGCTGGTGCCCAGCACGTTCCGATCGGCGAGCCCCTGATCCACCGGGCGGCGCATGTCGACGAGCTCGGGACTCGCCGCCGCGACCTGTCGAGGCGAGGCGTGGGTCGACGCGGTCGCGCCGAGGACGATGAGCACGGACGCGGCGAGCGCACGGTGGGGACGGAGCCGGTTCACCCACCGTCCATCGACCGCGCGACGCCGGTCGGTCCAGACTCCTTCCGCGCGAAGTCGAGGAGCGTCGCGCCCGCGGCGGGAATGCGCCGCACTCCCGATCCGAGGTCGAGCTCGATCCACTCGACGGGGTCGATCGACACGACGCGCCCCGCGAGCTCCTCATCGCCGACCTGCCATCGGCTGAGCCGCCCGCGGAGCCAATCCCGCGAGCGCCACGCCTCCCGCACGAGGGCGAAGGGCGCCAGCATCCATCGGTCGATCGCCGCGAGGAGCGCCGCGGCGACCCTCTCCCGCGGGGCGCTCCTCGGCGCCGCGTCCTCGATCGCGAGGCTCGTCGCGGTCGGGGCGAGGTCCTCGTCGAACCGCTGCTGCCGAACGTTGATCCCGACGCCGACGAGCGCCCGCCGGTCGTCCCGCACGATCAGGATGCCCCCGATCTTCCGCTCGCCGACCATCAGGTCGTTGGGGAACTTGAGCCGCGCGACGCCGACGCCGAGCCATCCATCGAGCGCCTCCGCCGCCGCGACGGCGGCGCGGATGGAGACCTCCCGCGGATCCCCCGGCGGCGCGACCGCGGTGCAGGCGACCCCCCCGCCGTCGTCGATCCATCGCCGCCCCAGCCGACCTCGACCTTGGGTCTGCCGAAGCGCGAGGAGGAAGGTGCCGACCGGTCGATCCGCGGCGGCGTCCATCGTCGAGCCGACCTCCGCGAGCACCTCGACCGCGCGGAGCCAGGACGCGCGCGACGCCGCGCTCGAGATCGCCGCGCGGAATGACTCGAGCGACTCCGCCGGCTCCCGGGTCACGCCGAGGTCTCGAGGTCGAGCCCGAAGTCGATCGAGGTCGCGTCCTTGGTGAGGGCGCCGCAGGCGACCCGCTCGACGCCGGTCGCGGCGACCTCGGCGACGGACTCGAGGGTGACTCCGCCCGACGCCTCGAGCGGCAGCCCCGGTCGCGCCGCGTCGCGGCGGCGCACCGCCTCGCGGAGGAGGTCGAGGTTCATGTTGTCGAGGAGGACGAGGTCCACGGCGCCCGGCGGAAGCTCGAGGATCCGATCGAGCTGCGCGAGCGAGTCCACCTCCACCTCGACGAACCGGACCGCCCGCTCGCGCCTCGCCTTCGCCGCCGCCTGCTCGATCCGCGCCGCGAATCCCGCGGGATCAAGCGCCGCGAGATGGTTGTCCTTCACGAGCATCGCGTCGGAGAGGTCGAGCCGATGCAGGCTCCCGCCGCCGCAGCGAACCGCGTACTTCTCGGCATGCCGAAGCCCTGGCGTGGTCTTGCGGGTGTCGCAGACGACTGCCTTGGTGCCCGCGGTCGCCTCCACGAACCGCGCCGCGTGGGTCGCCACGCCGCTCAGGCGCCCGAGGATGTTCAGCATGGTCCGCTCGAGCGGGAGGATCGCCCGGAGCGGGCCCTCCAGCTCGAGCACCGTCCGTCCGGCGACGAACCGCTCGCCGTCGACCGCGGTCGCGCGGAAGCGCGTGGCGCCTCCCCGCTTGCGGAGGATCACCTCGAGGAGCGGCAGTCCCGCCAGCACCCCCGGCTCGCGGGCGGCGATGCCTCCCTTGCCGACCGCGCGGGCGTCGACGAGGAGCTCCGTCGTCACGTCGCCGCGCCCGAGATCCTCGTCGATCGCGAGGTCGAGCATCCGGGCGACGAGCGGCGAGCCGAGCAGCCGCTTCGCGAGCTCGGGCAGGTCGAGGCGGTCGAGGTCCGACACTCCCATTCCCGCACGGTAGCGGAGGAGGACGAAGAGGAGGAGCCAGATCGCCGACCGGGCGCCCCTCCACCGAAGGAGCCCCGCGACGAGCATCGCTGCTGGACGATCTCACCTCTCCCGAGAGGAGCACCGCGACGAGCGGGAGATCAGAGGACTCGTTCGAGTCCGATCTGGACCGCGGGCATCCTGCCCGCATCGGGTCCGCCACGAACCTCGACGGCGCGGGCGGGACGCCCGCGGTCCACTCCCGGAATCAGAGGACTCGTTCGAGTCCGATCTGGACCGCGGAGCACGCGGAGATCGTCTCTACCTCTCCCGCAAGTCGCACCCGTCCGCGCGACGCTCGCCGGGTACCTTGCGGCGATGAGCACGATCTTCTCTCGGATCATCGCGGGCGAGATCCCATGCCACCGGCTCCACGAGGACGAGCACGTCCTCGCCTTCCTCGACATCGCCCCGCTCAGCCCGGGGCACGCCCTCGTGATCCCGAAGGAGGCGAAGGCGCATCTTCACCAGCTCTCCGACGCAAGCGCCGCGGCGCTCGGTCGGGTGCTTCCCCGCATCTGCCGGGCGATCCTCGCGGAGACCGGCGCCACCGCCTACAACGTGCTGCAGAACAACGGCGCCTCGGCGCATCAGGCGGTGATGCACGTCCACTTCCACGTCATCCCGAAGTACTCCGACGGGCGCGGACTGGGAATCGTCTGGAACGCCGGTCGCGACCAGGATGCGACTCGCCTCGCCACGGCGATCGCGGGTCGCATCGCCTCGGACCGCTGAGGTCCGATCACTCGGCGGTCCAGCGGTCCGGATCGCGGCGGGTGGCGGTGGATCCCGGTCGCCGAGACTTCCGAGGCTCCGACGGCCCGGACGAGCGATCCGTCGCGCGAGCCGACCGACGCCCCGCGTCTCGCGGCGACGGCACCACACCCGCGAAGCGGGCCTGCACCTCGCGGAGCGCATCGATGACCGGCATCTCCTTCGGGAGCACGAGAAGCATCTCCGCGTCCTCGAGCCACCAACCCTCCGCCTTCGCGATCCGATGCACCTCCTCCAGGTGGCGGAGCAGGTACTGGGAGACCTTGAGGTCGCCGAACCTCGTGGTGATCTCCTCGAGGTACCGCAACTTCCCGTCGAGCGGACGAGTGGACGAGACGATCGAGCCCATGAAGCCACGCACCATCTGCAGCCACTCGCGGACGGTCCGATCGCTCCACCCGTCGTCGACCATGTGGCTTGCCGCCACGGAGGACAGACCGTCGGTCGTCGCGTTCCTCGCGTCCTGCAGCGTGCAGTAGAGGCGGCGCCCGACCCGCACGACCTTGAGCCGACCGTTCGCCTTGTAGCGGCGGAGCGTGCGGACGGAGAGATCAAGATGCGCCGCCGCCTCGGCAAGCGTCAGCAGGTCGGAACTCGTCTTGTTCTGCCTTCGCACCATCAACGCCCTCGCCTCTGGCCGCGTGGTGGACCCCAGATGAAGGATGTCGCATCGCGAACGGACCTCTGGAACTGTACCGTCCGAACTCCGCTCGTCCACGCCCGCGATGCCGACTCGCTCCCCCATCCTCGAGCTCACCGCCGCGGGTCTCTTCTGCCCGGCCGGCGGATTCCACGTCGATCCATGGGCGCCGGTCGAGCGGGCGATCATCACCCATGCGCACTCGGACCATGCCCGCCCGGGGTCCGCGTCCTATCTGACCGCGGCGGAGGGCGTCGAGGTGCTGCGGACGCGGATTCCTGGTGCCTCGATCGAGGGAGTTCCGCATGGGGAACTCCGGGATCTCGGCGGCGTCCGGGTGAGCCTCCATCCCGCCGGGCACGTGCTCGGCTCCGCACAGGTGCGGATCGAGCATCGCGGCGAGGTCTGGGTCGTGAGCGGCGACTACAAGCTCGATCCGGATCCGACGACGCGTTCGTTCGAGCCGGTCCGCTGCCACGTCTTCGTCAGCGAGTGCACCTTCGGGCTGCCGGTCTATCGATGGGGCGATCCGTCGCGGGAGATCGCACGGCTCCGGGCATGGCGCCGCCGCTGCCGGGAGGAGGGACGCGACGCGGTGATCGCGGCGTACTCGCTCGGCAAGGCGCAGCGGATCCTCGCCTCCCTCGCGGAGGATGATGGGCCGATCCTCGTCCACGGCGCGATCCGCCCGATGTGCGAGGTCTACCGGTCGTGCGGCGTGCGCCTGCCCGAGCTCCTGCCCGCGACGCGCGAGGTCGCCCGGAGCCATCGCGGTCGCTCGCTCGTGATCGCCCCGCCGAGCGCGATCGGCGGCTCGTGGATGCGCGGCTTCCCCGACGCCTCCCGCGCCGCCGCGAGCGGATGGATGCTCGTCCGCGGCGTGCGCCGGCGCCGCGGGCTCGAGGAGGGCTTCGTGGTCAGCGACCACGCGGACTTCCCGGGACTCGAGCGGGCGATCGCCGCCACGGGCTGCGAGGCCGTCCTCCTCACCCACGGCTTCGTCGAGCCGCTCGCCGCGCACCTCCGGACCCGCGGGCTCGACGCCCGCCCGCTCGCCACGCGCTTCGGCGAGGACGAGGAGGCGGCGTGGCGAGGCGCGGGCACGGAGCCCGCGAGCGACGGGACCGCCGTCGAGGAGGCGGACCTCCTCGCGGAGCCTTCGGCGGAGGTCGAGCCATGAGCGTGCGGGCGTTCGCCTCGCTCGTCACCGACCTCGCCGCGACCACCTCCTCCTCGCGGCGGGTCGAGCGGCTCGTCCATCACCTCCGCGGGGCGGCGCCTCCCGACGCGGCGCTCGCGGCGTGGTTCCTGCTTGGCAACCGCCTCCGCCGCGCGGTGAGGGTCGGCGAGCTGCGGGCGTGGGTCGCGGAGGAGGCGAACCTCTCGGAGGCGCTCGTCGCCGCATGCCACGACCACGTCGGCGACCTCGCGGAGACGCTTGCGCTCCTCGTGCCGGATCCGCCGGTCGATGTGCCGGACGTGCCGCTCGAGGCGCTCGTGGAGGTCGGGCTCCGGACGCTCGCGACCGCGACGCCGACGAGGCGACGCGAGATCGTGCTTGCGCAGTGGTCGCGGCTCGATCGCGCCTCGATCTTCGCCTACCACAAGCTCCTCACCGGCGCCTTTCGAGTCGGCGTCGCCCGGGGTCTCGTGGTGCGGGCGATCGCCGCGGCGCTCGAGGTGGACGAGGCGACGCTCGACGACCGCCTCGCCGGAGGATTCGAGCCGACGCAGGAAGGCTGGCTCGCGCTCGCGCGACCGCTTGACCCCGCGGAGATCGCCCGCCGCCCGCGCCCGTTCCAGCTCGCCCAGGCGCTGCCCGAGGGCGCGATCGCGGGTGGTCGCGTCGCCGCGGGCGACGACGCGCTCCTCGAGGGAGGCGGCGCGGACCTTGGACCGGTCGATCGCTGGCTCGTCGAGCCCAAGTGGGATGGCGCGCGGGCGCAGCTCATCCGCCGCGGAGACCCGATCCTCTGGAGCCGCGGCGAGGGTCGGCTCGACGGGTCGTTTCCAGAGGTGCTCGACGCGGCGCGAACGCTCCCGCCCGGCTGCGTCCTCGACGGAGAGGTGCTCCTCTGGGCGGGCGATCGGCCGCGTCCCTTCTCCTCGCTCCAGCGGCGGCTCGGGGTCGAGCGCCACGCGCCGGGGCTCTTCGACGAGGACGAGGCGCGATTCGTCGCGTTCGACCTCCTCGAACTCGCCGGAGAGGACATCCGGTCGCGCCCGCTCGGCGAGCGGCGGGCAGCGCTCGAGTCGCTGCTGGCTCGGCTCGATGCGAAGGGCAGCATCCGGCTCTCCGAGCGGCTCCGACCACTGGACTGGGCGGAGGCGGACCTGCTGCGACGGGGCGCCCGCGAGCGCGGCGTCGAGGGGCTCATGCTCAAGCGCCTCGAGGCGCCCTACGAGGGCGGGCGACCGCGCGGCTCGTGGTGGAAGTGGAAGGTCGATCCCCGGGTGATCGACGCGGTGCTCGTGCACGCCCAAGCGGGTCACGGACGCCGCGCCGGACTCCTCACCGACTACACGCTCGCGCTCCGCGACGGCGAGTCGCTCGTCCCGGTCGCGAAGGCATACTCCGGTCTCTCCGACGCCGAGCTCGTCGAGGTCGACCGGATCCTCCGCCGCACGATCGTCGGTCGCCGCGGTCCGGTGCGGATCGTCGAGCCGAGCCTCGTCTTCGAGATCGCCTTCGAGGGCGTCCAGCGCTCGACCCGGCATCGATCCGGGCTCGCGGTCCGCTTCCCCCGGATCCTGCGGTGGCGCCGCGACAAGACGCCGGCGGACGCCGACGCGCTCGCGACGCTCGCCGCCATGGCTGACGCCGATCGCCGCTCAGAGCCGTGAACGAAGCGCTTCCGCCGCATCCGCGGCGGTCCCGACGCCCTCTTCCGGTCGGGCGCCGAGGGAGCTCCGCACGCGGCTGGGCACGTTCCCGTAGATCGTCCGCGAGCTCTTCGAGAAGCTGAAGTAGGCGAACCCCCACGAGAGCAGCACGAACAGCCGGTTGCGGACGCCGACGAGCAACAGCAGGTGGATGAAGAGCCACGCGAGCCACGCGACGAGACCGCGAAGCCGCAGACCTCCGAGGTCCGCGACCGCCTTCGCCCGCCCGATCGTCGCCATGCTGCCGCGGTCGTGATAGCAAAACCGCGGTCGTGGCGGCCGCGGGCGTCCATCACGGCGCGCCTTCGCCTCGGCGGCGATGATCTCCCCGACCATCCGACCCATCTGGATCGCCGCCGGCGCGACGCCCGGCACGGCGCGACCGTCGGGATCCGACCGCGGTGCCGCCATGTCGCCGATGACGAAGACGTTCGGCGAGCCAGGCACCGAGCAGTCCGGCTCGACGAGCACGCGACCGTGAGGATCGAGCGGCGCGTCGAGGCTCCCGGCGAGCGGGTGTCCCGCGACGCCGGCCGCCCAGACCACGGTGTCGGCGAGGAGACGATCCTCGCCGATCCGGACTCCGCCCTCGAAGACCTCCGTCACGTGCGCCCCGAGGCGCACCTCGACGCCGATCCGCCGAAGCGACTCGAGCGCCGCCGCGGAGGACTCCTCGCTCATCCCCGGCAGCAGCCGGTCGGCGCCCTGCACGAGGACCACGCGGGCGGTCCGCGCGTCGAAGCGCCGGAAGTCGCGGGAGATCGCGTCGACCGCGAGCTCCTTGATCGCGCCGGCGAGCTCGACGCCGGTCGGACCGCCGCCGACGATCACGAAGGTCAGGTGCGCCCGCATCGCCTCCGGATCGGTCTCGGCCTCGGCGTCCTCGAAGGCGCGGAGCACCCGCGAGCGGATCGCGATGGCGTCCTCGATCGACTTCATCCCGGGGGCGTGCCGCGCCCACTCCGGATGCGCGTAGTAGCTCGTGGAGGCGCCCGCGGCGAGGACGAGCACGTCGTAGCGCGCTCGGCGACCGCTCGAGAGGTGGATCGACTGCTCGACGCGGTCGACCTTGACCACCGTCTCCTGGAAGACCCAGACGTTGCGGGCATCGCGGAAGAGGCGGCGGATCGGGAAGGCGATCTCGACCGGCGCGAGGACCGCGGTGGCGACCTGGTAGAGCAGCGGCTGGAAGAGGAAGTGGTTCTGCCGGTCGATCAGCACGACGTCGACCGGCGCGCCGAGCAGCCGCCGCACGACCTCGATGCCGCCGAAGCCTCCGCCGACCACCACGATCGTCGGTGGCGCGGTCGCGTGGGATGGGTCGGACATGCGGGACTTCCGAGGCGATCCTTGATCCTCGCCGCGGCGCGGCGGCGTCCAAGGAACCTTCGCGGATCGACCCGCTCTTGTCGAGGAGCGAGACCGATCGAATCGGCTTCGCTCGGCGGTCGAGAATCCCCGCGTCCGCGGCGACGTGGAGGCGGTCGAGCCGCGATCGCCTCCGCGCGATCCGCAGGACCCTCGCAGGTCGACCCGTGACGCGGTCCACATCGACGTCCTCGCTGGTCCCCGCGCCGGTGATTCGTACGGTGAAGGTGGTTCTGGTCTCCACCGCGGACGCGATCGACTTCAGGGCTCCCGTCGAACGCGTCGCATCTTCTGGATCGACCCCGTCGCGGAGTGCCTCCCCGCGGCGGGGTCTTTCCCTATCGGGCGGTGCGCCTGCTCGTCGCTAGTCCCGCGCCGAGACGAGCCGATCCAGACCCGTCGTCTGCAGGATGGTGCGGAAGTTCTCGCCGAAGACGAAGTTCTCCTCGGGGAACTTCTGACCGGAGCGGTTCCGGTCGAGGTGGCTGAAGACGAGCTCCACCGCGCCAAGGCGCACCCAGCCCGGTCGGCGATGGTCCCAGCGGTCGATCACGCCCTTGGTCGCGGCGCCCGCGGCATCGTGCTGCTCGACCACCGCGTCGTAGCGGACGGTCTGCCCCGGGCGGACCTCGCCCTCGATCGACGCGGAGACGATCTTCGCGAGCACCACCTTCTCGCGGAAGCCGCCGAGCGAGCCGACGAGGATCCCCGAGGTCTGCGCCATCCCCTCGAGCAGCAGGCTCGCGGGCATGACCGGATCGGCAGGACCCTCCGGACCTGCCGGGAAGTGGTCGTGGAGGTGCTCCTCGGCGAGCGAGCAGTTCTTCACCGCGACGAGGCGACGCCCCGGCTCGTGCTCGACCACCGAGTCGATCCACATCCAGCGCATGTCAGCCTTGCCCCGCCATGGCGCAGACGCCGGCGGTCACGCCGCGAGCTTCCGCTCGACGAAGTCGACGATGCTCTTCACGGTGAAGAGCTCGGGCAGGCGGGAGATCTGCGGGTCGCCCTCGATCACGGCGAAGTCGAGGTGCGGCATCTTGCTCCGCAGGACCTCGAGACCCTTCGGCGTGATGCGACCATCCTTCACGAGCTCGGGATCGTTGAGGAGATTCTCGGAGAACAGCTCCCCCTGCCCGATCTTGAAGGGCTTCTGCGGGGTGGAGAACGCCTTCTCGAGGCGGAAGACGATGTCGAGGAAGTCGATCGACTCCGCCTTGAGGTCGCCCGTGAGGGTCGCCTCCATGGTGACCTCCTCGGGATCGACGCCGAGCGCCTCCTCGAGGACCTCCTGGACGTTCTTGACGATCTGATCTCGACCCATCGCCGTCGGGGACTCGGTGTGGCTCATGAAGGGCTCCGCGGCGCCCGCGAGGGCGACCGCTTGCGTCAACCGCCTGTGCCGACTCACTCGACGGGGCGGACCGATCGCATTGTAAGGCGTCCCGAGACCGCCGTGTCCGAGGTGCCGTCGGTCCGCTGCACCGTCCCCTGACCGCGCACGAGGATCGCGCCGCCCTCGCCCTCGCGGTCGAAGGTGACCTCGACCCGGAGCGACTCGCCCGGTCGGACGAAGCTTCCGTAGCGGAGCGCCCGGACCCCTCCAAGGACCATCCGAGGTCGACCTCGGTCGGCGAGCATCAGCCGCGCCGCCTGCACCATCGCCTCGACCATGAACACCCCCGGCAGCACGGGAAACCCGGGGAAGTGGTCGGCGAGGTACTCCTCCGCCGCCGTCACCGCCTTCACCGCGACCACCCGGTCGGGGGAGCGCTCGAGGACCTGATCGACGAGCTGGAACTTCATGGGACGGGGAGGGTAGCAGCAGGCGGGGAATCTCACCTCGCCAGCGAGATCGATCCGATCTACCGCCGATGGCTCGGTCGGACTCGAAGACGACCCGCGCTCGGCGGGCAGGCGGGCGCGGCACCACGCGCGGACAGGACGCACGGCGGGGTGTTCCGGAGGCGAGCCGCGGCTGGCTTCCGAAGACGCTCTGGCTCCTCGGGGCGGCGGGGTGGGTCTACCTCGCCCTCGCCCTCCTTTGGTTCAGCCCCGCGGACCCGCCGAGCCACGCGGTCGGGAGCGCCGTGGCGGCGACGACCAACCTCGCCGGACCGGTCGGCGCGTGGCTCGCCTACTGGTCGATCCTCTCGTTGGGCGTCGGCGCATGGGTGCTCCTCATCCTCGGCGGCGTCGCCCTCTGGTCGATCGCGGCGGGCGATCGCCTCGATCACCCCGTCCTTCGCGTGGTCGGCGCCGCCATGGTGGCGCTCGCGCTCGGCGGACTTCACGCGCTCTGGATGCCCGAGGTCGGCTCGCTCCCGGGCACGAAGGGCGGGCTGGTGCCGCTCTGGATGGTCCATGAGCTCCTCCCCCGCTTCGGCGCCGCCGGCGCGTCGGTGGTGCTGCTCGCGCTCCTCGCGATCGGCGCCCTCGTCGCCGCCGAGCGCCTCGTGAACCTCGGCTGGAGGATGACCGTGCGCGGCGTGCGTGGCGCCGAGTCGCTTCGGTCGTTCAAGCTTCCGCTGCCCGACCTCTCCCGCTTCCGCCCGAGGCTCGCCCTTGCCGGCGGTGGCGTCGCCGCCGCGGGCAAGTCCTCGAGGCAGGCGGCCGACGAGCGTGAGTCCGACGGGGAGGAATCCTCCGAGGTCGAGGAGCCGAGCCGCTGGAAGCCGAAGGCGACCAAGAGTGCCGTCGCGGCGGAGGACGCCGAGGACGCGGTGGAGGAGGCGGAGCTCGACGCGGACGAGGCGAGCGAGGATGCCGACGCGGAGGACGAGGAGTCCGACGAGGCGGTCGGCGACGCCGAGACCGAGGACGCCGACGAAGAGGATTCGGAGGAGGCGGCGGTCGCCGAGGAGACCCCCGCGGTCCGCCAGCCGCTGTCGGCGGAGGCGCTCCGCGAGAAGATCGCCAAGCTCCCGGTGCGGATCGCGTCGGGTCCGAAGCCGGCGCCACGCGAGGAGGACCTTCCTCGCCCGGAGAACTTCGAGGGCTATCAGTTCCCCGGTCTCGACCTGCTCGACGATCCCGAGGACAACTTCTCGCAGCGGATGGAGGCGTTCGTCCGCGAGCAGGCGCAGGTGCTCGAGACGGCGCTCCGCACCTTCCAGATCGACGCGGAGGTGACCGGCATCGAGAGCGGGCCGGTGGTGACGCTCTACTCGGTGCAGCTCGCCCCGGGCACCCGCGTCGCGCGGCTGCAGACGATCGCGAGCGACGTCGCGCGGGCGCTGCAGGCGCAGAACATCCGCATCATCCCGAACATGGTCGGCAAGACCACGGTCGGGATCGAGGTCCCGAACCGGCAGAAGGAGAAGGTCCGGCTCAAGGAGCTGATGTCCGGCGGGCAGGCGGACGCGATGGCGCTGCCGATGTTCCTCGGCAAGGACGCCTCCGGCGAGCCGCTCGTCCTCGACCTCGCCCGCATGCCGCACATGCTGATCGCCGGCACCACCGGCAGCGGCAAGAGCGTCTGCATCAACACCATCATCATGGGCTGGCTCTACACCCGCCGCCCGGACGAGCTCAAGCTCATCCTCGTCGACCCCAAGATGGTCGAGATGAGCATGTTCTCCGACATCCCCCACCTGATGTGCCCGGTGGTGACGGAGATGGGTCGCGCCGCGGCGATCCTCGAGTGGGCGGTCGACAAGATGGAGGAGCGCTACGAGCTCCTCAAGGAGGCGGGCGTCCGCGACATCGGGGCGTACAACTCGCTCGGCGAGCAGGAGCTCTTCGAGCGCCTGCAGCCGGCGAACGACCTCGAGCGGGCGCGGATCCCCAAGCGCCTCCCCTACATGGTGTTCGTCATCGACGAGCTCGCCGACCTCATCATGACCCAGCGGGAGGTCGAGCACTTCATCGTGCGGATCGCCCAGAAGGCCCGCGCCGTCGGCATCCACCTGATCCTCGCCACCCAGCGCCCGCAGGCGAACGTGGTGACCGGGCTCATCAAGAGCAACATGCCCTGCCGCGTCGCCTTCAAGGTCGCCTCCGGCATGGACAGCCGCATCGTCCTCGACAGCAAGGGCGCGGAGCTCCTCCTCGGTCAGGGCGACATGCTGGTGCTGACCCCCTCGGGCAGCGAGCTGCGCCGCTGCCAGGGCACGCTCGTCGCGGACTCCGAGACCCGCAAGGTCACCCGCTTCCTCAAGGAGGTCGCCGCGCCGAGCTTCGAACGGACGCTCGTCGCGATCCGCGGCGACCGCTCCGCCTCCAACGGCGAGGGCGAGGGCGGCGACGGCGGCGCCTTCGAGCGGGATCCGCTCTTCGACAAGGCAGTCGAGATCGTCATCGAGAGCGGTCGCGGATCGGTGTCGCTCCTCCAGCGGCGCCTCGCGATCGGCTACGGGCGCTCCTCGCGGCTGATCGACCAGATGGGACTCGCCGGGATCCTCGGCGAGCACAAGGGCTCGGTCGCCCGCGAGGTGCTCATCACCCTCGATGATTGGCGGCGGATGCGGGAGCTCGAGTCGGGCGAGTCCGCCGAGGAGTCCGGCTCCGCGGTCGGCGCCGCCGCGGCCGGCGATGGTTCGGGCGGCGACGAGCTGCGATGACCTCTTGATTCTCCGTCGAGCGACCGCCGTCCCCCCCGGGGATCGTGGTCGCTAGCATGCTCCCTTCAGCGTCCGTCCTCGACGCCACGCCTCATCGATGGAATCCACGATGCGACCCTCCCTCCTCCTCGTTGCCTCGCTCGTCCTCGCGGCTCCGGCGATCGCCGAGCCCCCGCTGAATGCCGGCGATCCGCCGCAGGCGCCGGCGGGATCGGGCGCGAGCTCGGCCGTCGACAACCTGCAGTCCACCCTGGCCTCGCTCAACCTGATGACGAACGCGATCGGCCCCGCCGAGAGCGACTCCAAGTCCCGCATCGCGCAGATGCAGGCGTACCTCGCCCAGGCGAACCTCACCGACGCGTTCAAGGCGTTCACGCCCGCCGCCTCCCCGAAGCCGCTCTCCTTCGATCAGGCGTACCAGGCGGCGCTCCAGCAGCAGCAGCTTCACCCGATCCAGCCCGGCTCGATGAGCGACGACCTCTCGACCCTCGCCAACGAGGTGCAGGCGACCACCACCATGGTGCAGACGGCGTGGAACCGCCTCAACGCGAACCTCGCCACCGTCGACGCGATGACGCAGTTCCTCGCGAAGAACGACAAGATGGACGACTACCTGAAGTGGGCGCCCGGCTACCAGGAGGCGCAGAAGAAGGCGCAGGCGGAGCAGCTCGCCTCGGCGCGGGCGGCGGCGGACAAGCAGGCGCAGGACCAGGAGGTCGCCCGCAACCAGGCGCTCCGCCAGCTCCAGCAGCGCTGGGACCAGATGCACTACGTCTCGACGGGCACCGACTACAACTACGTCTTCAGCCAGGGCGTGCCGCCCGGATCCCAGACCGGCAACACCCAGTTCAGCCAGGGCGTGGCGCCCGGATCCCAGACCGGCTACTACGGGGGCTCCTACTGGAACGGCTATGCCGATCCCTACTCGGAGATCTACTGGGACAACACGCACCTGAACTTCTCCGCCTTCGGTCCCGCGGGCGGATGGAACGGGGCGAACAACTACTGGGGCGGCTACTACCCCGCGTACAACTCGCCGAACGTCGCCAACTGGAATCGCATGCGGAACCAGGCGTATCACCCGGCGGGCGTGAACTCCGCGGGCGGTGATGGCGGCGCAGGTGCCGCCGGCGGCGACGCGGGTTGAGCGGGCGGCGGGCGGGGTCGCTGACGCGACCAGTTCCCCGATCCGACTCCTCAATCATCGACCGGATCATCGACCGACGCCCGTCCCCTCGCGGACGGGCGTCGTCGTTGGGGGGCGGAACGCCGAGTCAGATCCCGATGTCCTCGGCCCACAGGTCCGGCTTCTCGCGCTGCAGGCGCTCCATGATCTCGATGCAGCGGGGATCATCGAGGACGAGGAGCTCCGTCCCCTGGCTCCGCATCCAGTCCTCGGCGCCCATGAACGTCCGGTGCTCGCCGATCACGACCCGCGGGATCTTGTAGAGGATCGCGGTGCCGGAGCACATCGGGCAGGGCGAGAGGGTCGAGACCAGCGTGAGGCTCCGCCAATCGCGCCGCCGACCGGCACGGCGGATGCAGGACATCTCCGCGTGCGCGATGGGATCGCCCGACTGGACCCGCTCGTTGTGACCCGCCGCGACGATCCGCCCTTCGGCATCGACGAGGACCGAGCCGATCGGGATGCCTCCCTCGCTCCAGCTCTTCGTTGCCTGGGCGAGGGCGGCGTCCATCCAGGTGCGTGCGGCGACGGGATCGATCATGGGAAGGCTCCGTGCAATCGAGACCTCCTCCGGATCGACCACGACCTCCGCGATCCTTGGAAGTTCGAGGCGTGACGCGATGGCGGGCGCAGGGTCATCACCTTCGACGACGCGCCCGATGAGTCGACGACGCGCCCGATGAGTCGACGACGCGCCCGATGAGTCGACGACCCGCCCGATGAGTCGACGCCCCGCCCGATGAGTCGACGACCCGCCCGATGAGTCGACGACCCGCCCGATGAGTCGACGCCCCGAAAGCACCATCGCCCCGCGGGGCGGGGCGATGGAGGGGTTCACGATCGGTCGGACGCCGCGGTCACTTCTTGGCGGCGGGCTTCTGGTGGGTGGCGTTCCAAGTCGCCTTGAAGTCCTTCATCGCGGCGAGGAACTGGTCCTCCATGCCCTTGAACGACTTCTTCTGGGCGAGGGTCGCCCGCAGGTCGGACTTCGGCCCGCGGAAGAACTCGAGGAGGCCCTTCTCGAACTCGTGCACGCTCCTCGACGGCAGGTCGTCGAGCAGTCCCTTGCCGCCCGCGAAGATCGAGAGGCACTGGTCGATGACGTCGAAGGGCTGGTACTGCCCCTGCTTGAGGAGCTCGACCATGCGGGCACCGCGGTCGAGCTGCCGCTGGGTCGCCGCGTCGAGCTCGGTGCCGAGCTGGGCGAACGCCTCGAGCTCGCGGTACGCCGCGAGGTCGAGCCGCAGCGAGCCCGCGACCTCCTTCATCGCCTTGATCTGGGCGTTGCCGCCCACGCGGCTCACCGAGATGCCGACGTTGATCGCGGGGCGCACGCCCGCCGCGAAGAGCTCGGGCTGCAGGTAGATCTGCCCGTCGGTGATCGAGATCACGTTCGTCGGGATGTACGCCGACACGTCGCCTTCCTGCGTCTCGATGATCGGAAGCGCCGTGAGCGATCCGCCGCCGTTCGCGTCGGAGAGCTTGGTCGCCCGCTCGAGCAGGCGGCTGTGCAGGTAGAAGACGTCGCCGGGATACGCCTCGCGTCCGGGCGGGCGGCGGAGGAGGAGCGACAGCTGCCGGTACGCCACCGCCTGCTTGGAGAGGTCGTCGTAGACGCAGAGGACGTGCTTGGGGGTCTTCCCGTCCTTCCCCTGCCACATGAAGTGCTCGCCCATCGCGGTGCCCGCGTAGGGGGCGATGTACTGCATCGGCGCCGACGCCGAGGAGGACGCGCTGACCACGATGGTGTAGTCCATCGCGCCGCGGGCCCGCAGCGACTCGACCACCGAGGAGACCGTGGATTCCTTCTGGCCGACCGCCACGTAGATGCAGACCACCGCGTCGGGGGTTCCCCAGTACTGCTTCTGGTTGATGATCGCGTCGAGGCAGACCGCGGTCTTGCCGGTCTTGCGGTCGCCGATGACGAGCTCGCGCTGCCCGCGACCGACGGGGATCATCGAGTCGACCGCCTTGATGCCGAACTGGAGCGGCTCCTTCACCGGCTGCCGCGCCGCGATGCCGGGGGCGACGATGTCGACCTTGCGGGTCTGGCGGGTGGTGATCGCCGGACCGCCGTCGATCGGGCGCCCGAGCGGATCGACCACGCGACCGAGCATCTCCTCGCCGACCGGCACCTCGAGCAGGCGACCAGTGCTGCGGACGGCGGCGCCCTCGCGGATGCCGCGGTCGCTTCCGAAGAGCACGCAGCCGACGGTGTCGGTCTCGAGGTTCATGACCTGTCCGGTCACCACCCCGTCCTCGCCGTCGAACTCGACGAGCTCGCCCGCCATCACCTTGCCGAGGCCATACACGCGGGCGATGCCGTCGCCGACCTCGATGACCTGGCCGATCTCGGAGACCTCCAGCTCGCTGCCGAACTTCTCGATCTCGCGCTTGATGACGCTGGTGATCTCGTCGGTCTTGATCTTCACGCTGTCTTCTCCTCGGCGGAGGGTCCCGCCGTTCGATCGATCGCTGGATGCCTCGCGCAGGTCGCCCCTGGGATCAGGTGACCTCGTCGAGGTACTTCTGGAACTGGCTCCGGACCGCGGCGGTGCCGTCGGAGAGGAGCGACTGCTCGAGCCGGCGGAGCTGCGTCGCGACGGAGCCATCGACGAGGCGGTCGCCGATCCGAAGCTTCAGCCCTCCGATCATCGCCGGGTCGAGCTTGGTCTCGATCACCGCCTCCCGTCCAAGGACCTCCTTCACGCGCCCGCGGATCATCGCGAGCAGCGGCTCCGCGGGCGGAGGTCCCGGCGGCGAGAACACCGTCACCCGCACCCGACCGGCGTCCGCGTCGAGGAGCTCGCGGTACGCCGCGGCGAGGTGCGCCACCTCGCCGCTGCGACCCCGCCGGTTCATGACGAGCACCGTGCGGAGCACGAGGTCGCTGACCCGTCCCGAGAGCACCGTGCGGAGCATCTCGCCGCGGCGGTCGCGATCCACCCGCGGCGAGCGAAGGAGCTCCGCGAAGGAGGGCATCTCGCGGATGATCGAGTCGATCGCCGCGAGCTCCTCCCCGACCTCCGACGCCTTGGCGGCGCCGCCCGCCTGCTTGGCAAGCTCGAGCAGGCTTCGGGCGTAGACCTCGGCGGCTTCGTCGGGGACGGCGGTCATGGGTCGAGCGGGTCTGGAGTCGGCGGACGGAGGTGGCGGTCAGTTGAGGCGGGAGGACTTGGTCTCGGCGAGGGTCTCCTCGACGAGCCGCTGCTGGTCCTTGGCGTTGATCTCGCGACCGAGGATGCGGCTCGCGACCGCGGTCGCGAGTCCCGCCGCCTGCTGGTGCAGCTCGCCCACCGCCCGCCGCTTCGCCGCCTCGATGTCGGCGGTCGCCTTCGCGATCATGGCGGAGAGCTCGGCGGCGTTGCGGTTCTTGAGCTCCTCCGCGGCGCGGCGGGCCTGCTCGCGGGCGTCGGCGATCATCCTCGCCGCCTCCTCGCGGGCCTTGACGAGCTCGGCGGCGTGCGCCTCCATCGCCGCCTTCGCCCTCCGACCCGCCTCCTCGGCGGCACGGATCTCGCCGAGGATCTTCTCGTTGCGGGCGTCGAGCGCCTTCACGATCGGCGGCCAGACCTTGATCGCGAGCAGCGAGAAGAGGAGCAGCGACACCACCAGCGTCGTGATCGCCGTGAGGACGTCGGCGCCGGACGAGGGGATCGGACCAGCGCCGTCGCCGGCGGCGAGGAGGACGAGCGAAGTCATGGGACGCTCCGTGAGGGCGGGTGCCGACGGGATCAGCTGCTGAACCCGAGCAGACCCACGACGACGGCGAAGAGCGCCACGCCCTCGACGAGCGCCGCGGCCAGGAGCATGTTGATGAAGATCTTGCCGGCCATCTCGGGCTGGCGGGCGATCGACTCGACCGCGCTGCCGCCGATGCGACCGATGCCGAGACCGGCGCCAAGCACGGCGAGACCGGCCGCGAGACCGGCACCGAGGCCCTGCATCGTGTTGACGCGGGCGGCGACGGCGGTCTCCTGGGCGAGCGCGGGGTCCGCGGCGGCGACCGCGGTGGCGACGAAGGCGAGGAACGAGAGGGTCAGCAGGTTCTTCATGTCAGGTCCGCTCCAAGGGTCCGGATGATCCGGGGGCGACGGTCACGGCGGTGAGTTTCGTTGCATTCCCGACGCAGGCCGCCGCCGGCGCCGAGGGAGACTCTAATCGGAAACGAATGGGCGAAGTCCGCTTCGCCGCGGGGTCAGTGATGGGCCGAGGCCTCAAGGGCGTGCTGGTGGGCGTGCTGGTCGTCGTGCTCGTGCTCATGCTCCTCGTGGCTCATCACGCTGATGAAGACCGCGGTGAGGAACATGAAGATGAACGCCTGAAGGAACGACACGAAGATCTCGAGCACGCCGATCATGAGGGCAAAGAGACCGGAAACCACGGCGATGCCGCCGACCGCTGGCGCCGCGAGACCGCTCCCGAGGGCAAGTCCGCCGAAGCCGAGCAGCGTCGCCATGAGCGTGTGACCGCCGACCATGTTGGCGAAGAGGCGGATGGCGAGCGCCGCGGGCTTGATGAACAGCCCGAGGAACTCGACCACGAAGATGACCGGGATGACGAGCCAGAGCAACTTGGGGCCGTGGACGATGTCCGGTCCGCCGCAGAGGTGCTCGAGCCAGCCGCCCACGCCGAGCTCGCGGATCGAGTGGATCTGGATCACCACGAAGGAGATGAGGGCGAGCGCGCCGGTCACCGCGAGGCTCGCGGTCGCGGTGCCCCCGAAGAACACCCACGCCTCCTGCTCCGCCGCGTTCCGCGTCACCACGTGCTGGAGGTCCATCAGCGGGACGAGCCCGAGCAGGTTGAGCACGAGGATGAAGAAGAAGAGCGAGAGCAGGAAGCCGAGATACCGCTTCGTGAGCCGCTCGCCCATGACCGGAACGAGCATCTCGTTCCGGAGGTAGACGACGATCGCCTCGATCAGCTGCGCGAGCCTTCCCTTGGTGACCCACCGCTCGGTGCCCTGCGAGTCGGGACCGATCGCGATCCGCTTGGCGGCATGGGTCAGCATCAGGAACGCGATCACCGCGCCGAGGCAGATCATCACGAGGCTGAACTTCACCGCGCCGCTGGTCAGCGGCACCGGCTGGTCGAGCACGTGACCGAGCGGGTTGAACTTCCCTCCGGCGGCGAGGAGCAGCATCGGGTCGGCCATGCGGGACAGGTCGGCTGAGGGGCGGGAGATCGATCAGGAACGATCGCCGGGCGGGAGGGTGGTCCCGCGTCGCGGCGCGGAGTGGTTCAGGGCGCTTCCGACCGACCTCGCCAACCACGCGGTCTCGACCGCGAGACAGGCGAGATAGGTCCCCGCCACCGCCAGAAGAAACGGCTTTCCCGGCAGCGGGAGGGCGGAGTATAGCGAGACCGCAAGGAGCGGCGTCAACAGGAACCGCGCGACGGTCGCGGCGAGCCAGGCGGTCATCCAGTCGCTCGCCGGACGCTCGACCGACGGACGCAGGATCGCCACGCCGAGGAGCGCCGTCGCCGCCGAGACCACGCCGCCGAGCGCCGCGGCTCCCGCCGAGTCGGCGAGTCGTCCGCCGAGCCACGCGGCGACCGCGACCGACGCCCCGGCGACCCCGAGGACCGGAAGCAGGATCGACGCGGTGCGGACCGCGAAGCGCGGCTCGCGTTCGGCGGCAGTCGTGCCGCGCCCGCTCTCGGGAGCGGTCATGGTCGTGACCCCCTCGACGACGGACCGCCCGGTCGCCGGGACGGAGCGTCCCTCGCCTCGAGTCCCGCGTTGAGCTTCCACGCCGACCGCACCAGCGTGGTCAGTCCCACCACGATCCCGATCGCTCCCCCCACCGCGATCGACCACTTCCAGCCGGTCGCCCAATCGATCAGCCAGCCAAGCAGCAGTCCCGCGCCGACCTCGCTCACCACCTGGAAGCCGAGCCCGAGCATGCGGTAGCCAATGCGGACCTCCTCCGACTGGCGAGCGTCGTCGGCACCGGAGGGACCCGTCGGGCGGAGACCGAGCATCGGAGGAAGGTAGCGGGTCGCGGTCGGCGGGTCGCGGGAGGGCACGATCGAAGGAACGTCCCGTCGATCGATCGGCCGGCTCGGGCGCGATCCCCTTCCCGCCCTCCGCCCCTACCATCCGCCCCATGCCGATCCCCGACCGCGACATCGTCGACGTCTCGTTCAAGCGCCTCGACCGCACCGAGAGCCTCTTCGTCCTGAACGTCTTCAAGGGGCTCGGCACCACCCTGCGGCATGCGTTCCAGAACGTGGGCCGCAACGGCTCCAACAAGGACACCCTCTGGGTCGTCCAGTACCCCGAGCAGAAGCGGGACGACCGTCCGGTCGAGGAGGGCGGTCAGTACCGCCCCACCTTCCGCGGGGTGCACCGGCTCAACCGCGACGAGGATGGACGCGTCCGCTGCGTCGCGTGCTTCATGTGCGCGACCGCCTGCCCGGCGAACTGCATCCACATCGTCGCCGAGGCGAGCCCGTGGGACGACCGCGAGAAGTACCCCAAGCAGTTCGACATCGACGAGCTTCGCTGCATCTACTGCGGGATGTGCGAGGAGGCGTGCCCCTGCGACGCGATCGAGCTGACGCCGCACTACGAGGTCACCGGGCTCTCGCGTCAGGAGCTGATCTTCGACAAGACCAAGCTTCTCGAGGTCTACGACCAGACCGTCGGCGAGAAGCCGATGTGACGGGGCGGCGCCCGACGCATCGGGTCCCGCAGATCGCCGGGTGAACGACGGGTGAACCATGCCTCGACCACGCCCCATCCGGCCAGAGGAGGTCGCCGGCCCGGAGTGGGCGGCGTGGTATCGCCTGACGCCACGTCAGCGCTGGCGCGAGAGCGAGCGGCTCTGGCAGGTCTACCTTGCGCTCGGAGGGTCCCTTGATCCCGAACCCGATACGCAAAGTCCTTTCTTCGATGCGCGAGCACCGCGTCCGCGCGCTGCTGATGGGCGGTCAGGCGTGCGTGTTGTACGGCGGGGTCGAGTTTAGCCGCGACACCGACCTCGCGATCGTCGCCGATGCGGCGAACCTCGCGCGGCTGCGAGGGGCGCTCGAGGAACTCCGCGCCGACGAGATCGCGGTGCCGCCGCTGGGCCTGCGGCACCTGCGGCGCGGCCACGCGGTGCACTTCCGCTGCCGCCACCCGGAGGCACGCCGCATGCGGGTCGACGTGATGTCGACCATGCGGGGCGTTGCGCCGTTCGAGACGCTCTGGCGACGACGCACCACGATCGAGCTGCCCGATGGCGTGCGGTGCGACCTGATGTCGCTGCCGGACCTCGTCGAGGCCAAGAAGACGCAGCGGGACAAGGACTGGCCGATGATTCGCCGCCTCGTCGAGGCGCACTACTTCCAGCATCGCAACGCCGCCTCGGCGCCTCAGGTCCGGTTCTGGCTCGCGCAGATGCGCACCCCCTCGCTCCTCGCGGAGGTCGCGGCAGGGCACCCCCGCGTCGCGAAGCGATGGACCACCCGACGCGCCGCCGTCGCCGCCGCGGTCGCGGGGGATCTCGATGCGGCGGAGTCCGCGCTCCTCGCCGAGGAGCTCGCCGAGCGGGCTCTCGACCGCGCCTACTGGAAGCCGCTCGTCGAGGAGCTCGCGGCGCTCCGCAAGGCCCGAACGCCCTCCCGCCGGCGCCGCAGGACCTCGGCGAGATAGGGGCGGCTGACGCGGCGCAGGATCCACGCCATCGCGCCGAGCGAGAGGACCGACTGCACCGCGAGCGCCGCAGCCAGCAGCGATCGGCCTCCTCAAGCCGCTCGTGAACTCCGCATCCGCGCCCGCTTCGACGCGACGTCAAGCCGGCGGCGTCGCGCTCGAACTTCGCCGAGGTCGGGCTCGACGTAATCGCTGGTCACGACCGACCGGATCGACCAACGGGGTCAGCCGCGGCTCCAGAAGCTGCGGGTGAAGATCGCGAGCACCGCGAAGAACTCGAGGCGCCCGAGCAGCATCAGGAGCGAGAGCACCACGAGCGAGCGGTCGCCGAGCACCGCGTAGGGCTCGACCGCGCCGACCTCGCCGAGACCGGGTCCGACGTTCCCGAGGCAGGAGAGCGCCGCGCTGAAGGCGGTGCCTCCGCCGAGTCCTCGTCCCGACTCGAACACCACCACCGCGAAGGAGCCGAGGAGGATCGCGATCATCGCCGCGAGCAGCAGGACGATCGACGAGGAGACCGTCGCCGGATCGACGAGGCGTCGACCCAGGCGGATCGGGCGCACGACCGAGGGTCGGTACTCGCGCTCCACCTCGCCGGCGAGCTGCCGCGCGCCGATCCAGGCGCGGATCACCTTGACTCCGCCGGCGGTCGAGCCCGCGCAGCCTCCGATGAACATCAGGACGAGGACCACCGCGACCGCGGGCACCGGGAAGTAATCGAAGTCGGCGGTAGAGAAGCCGGTGGTGGTCATGATCGAGACGACGGTGAAGATCGACGCCCGCAGCGACGCGGGCACCGTCGTCGCCACCTCGGTCCGCGCCACGGTGGTGATCGACGACCGCTCGAGGACGAGCGAGGCGGCGACCACGAGCGACGCCGCCGCAAGGATGCCGAGGTAGAGCCGAAGCTCGGTGTCCTTCCAGCACAGGTCGAACCGTCCCTTCACGAGCCGGTCGTAGATCGCGAAGTTCACGCCGCCGAGCAGCATGAAGAGGACGATCACCGCCTCGACCCCGAGGGAGTCGAACGCGGCGATGCTCGCGTTGCGGGTGCTGAAGCCGCCGGTCGAGACGGTCGCGAAGGCGTGGTTCACCGCGTCGAAGACGCCGAGTCCGAACGCCATCAGGAGCAGCACCTGCGCCACGGTGAGCGCGAGGTAGAACCCCCACAGCACCCGCGCGGTGGAGCGGACGTGCGGTCGCAGCCCTTCCGGCGACGGTCCCGTGCTCTCGGCGAGGAACATCCGCTTGCCGCCGACGCCGAGCGAGGGCAGCACCGCGACGAAGAGGAGGACGATCCCGAGTCCTCCCACCCACTGCGTCGTCGAGCGCCAGAGGAGGATCGCCGGCGGAAGCGCCTCGACGTCCGCGACGACCGAGGCGCCGGTGGTGGTCAGCCCGCTGATCGACTCGAAGAGGCAGCGCACCGGGCTCTGGAATCCGCTCCGCGCGCCCGGCTCGCCGATCCAGACGCCCCAGATCCAGTAGGGAAGCGCCGCGAGCACGCTTCCGAGGACCCAGGAGCCGGCGACGAGGAGGATCGCCTCGCGTCGACCGAGATGCCCCGGTCCGCCGCCATGCCGCCGCCGGGCGCGGCGGGCCGACCAGCGCATGATCGATCCCACCACGACCGCCACGCCCGAGGAGATCCCCAGCGCCGCGGGCGCGATCCAATCGCCGCGGACGTCCGCCGACAGGACGTCGACCACGCCGTAGCACGCGACGACGGCGAGGAGACCCGCGAGCAGGAGCAGCAGCCGCGCGAGTTCCGTGACGACGAGGCTGAAGTTCAACGGGTCGGTCCTCCGTCCGTCACGACGCGCCGAGGATCTCGGCGATCTCCTCGCCGCGACCGTGCGGACCCAGCACCAGCACCACGTCGCCCGGCTCGACCACGTCCTCGGCGCCGGGAACGATCGTCTCGTCGCCCCGCTGCACCGCGATCAGCGACCAGTGCGGCGTGAGCTTCACCGTGCGCAGCCGCACGCCCACCGCCCGCCCGCCCGCCGAGGCGGTCACCCGGAAGAGGTCGAGCTGCCCTCGGGCGAGGTTCGCGAGCGTGCGCATGGGGCTCCGGTCGAGGAGCTCCTCGATCTGCCGCGCCGCGACCAGCTTCGGGCTGAACGCGCGATCGACCCCGATGTCGTAGAGGACGTCGAGGTAGTCCGCCCGCTGCACGAGGGCGACCACGCGGCTTACCCCGCGGCTCCGCGCGAGGACGCCGCCGATGATGTTGTCCTCGTCGTCGTCCACCATCGCGACGAAGTCGTCCGCGTCGCCGATCCGCTCCTCGTTGAAGACCGCGGCGTCGATCGGGTCGGCGTTGAGCACCGTCACCGTCTCGAGCTCCACCGCGAGGCGCTCGGCGCGGACGCGGTCGCGCTCGAAGAGGCGGATCGAGAAGCCGCTCCCCTCGAGGAGCCGGCAGACCCATGCCGCCATGCGGTTGCCGCCCATCACCACCACGCGGCGGCGGCGGGCATCGCCCGCGCGGAAGAGACGCCGCGCCTGGTCGAGGGAGTCGGCGCCCGAGACGAGGAAGACCGAGTCGCCCGCGAGGATCTCCGTCGCCCCATCGGGAATGAACGACCGACCCTGGCGCTGGACCGCCGCGAGGCGCACGCCCTTGGGCAAGGGCAGATCGGAGAGCTTCTTGCCGACCGCGGACGCGGCGGCATCGACCTCGAACTGCTCCATCTGCACCTGACCGCGGGCGAAGCTCTCGACCGCCGTCGCGGCGGGATTGCGCAGGGTCTGGGCGACCGCGATCGCCGTCGAGTACTCGGGGCAGATCAGCTGGTCGATGCCGAGCGCCTCGCAGTAGTCGAGGTGATCCTGCTCGAGGTAGCCGAAGTCATGCACGCGGGCGACGACCTGCTGCGCCCCCATCCGCTTGGCGACCACCGCGGCGAGGAGGTTCACCTCGTCGTTGTCGGTCGCGAGGACCACGAGACCCGCGGTCTTGCAGCCCGCCTCGGCGAGCACGTCCGCCCGACCGCAGTTCCCCTCGAGGGTCCGCACGTCGAGGGACTCCTCGAGCGACCGGAGCCGCTCGGGACGCTGGTCCACCACGGTCACCGACTCGCCCCGGCGGTCGAGGACCTCCGCCACGTACGTCCCGACCTCGCCAGCACCGCAGATGACGATCTTCATGGGCAGGTCACGCGAGGGCTCGCTGCGCCCGCGGCGGCGGAGTGTATCGCGACCACCGGGACTCCCCCGCCTACCGCGGCTTCAGCAGCGAGTCGAGCAGGATGGGGATCCCGACCTCCACGCTCCGCTTCAGCACGTCCTCGAGGTCAAGGTCGATCCGGAACTGGAGCGACGCCCCGTCGCCGAGCGGTCCATAGAAGGTCACCGGCACGGAGAGCGCCTCGAGCGCCTGCGGCGGGAGTCGACGCAGGTCCGCGGAGTACTTCGCGATGGACGTGCCCGGATAGACGGTGGTGATCGCCTCGGCGTAGGGGGGCGTGCGGGTGAGGTCGATCCGACCCGCGAACCGCAGGGTGTTCTTCCACCCGCTGCCTTGGCGGACGAAGTTCACGTCGAAGCCGTCGTAGGCGAGCTGTCCCTTGCGGACGGTCACGACGAGGGGCGTGATGAGCCCGTCGAAGCCCTGTGCCGCGGCGTCCCCCGCGAGCTTCAGCGGCAGCGAGATCAGGTCGCCCGGCGTGAAGCGGACCTCGCCGACCTCGAGCCGGAGGTCCGCGTCGAGCCGCGAGCGATCGCCGTCGATGGGAAGCGCCGCCGCGGAGAACCGCAGCTGCACGTCCCGCTGCGAGGTCGAGACGTCCGCGAAGACGGGATTGATCTTGGCGAGGAGCCGCCGCCGCAGGGCGTCCGTCAGCCGCAGCGACGCCGTCATCGGGCGCTCGGCGGGCACGCTCGCCGTCGTGCCGGAGAAGGCGAGCTCCGGCAGGTCGAGGCGACCATGGTCGGACTGCATGCGCAGGGAGACCGAACCTCGATCGCCCCCGAAGCCACGCGCCGCGGCGTCGAAGGATGCCTTCGGTCCGAGCGCGACCTCGAGGAGCCCGTCGTCGTCGAGGAGCACCGCGCTCGTCGCGGTGGGCCAGTCGGCGAGCGTGGCGCGTCCGTCAAGGAGCCACGGCGGATCCGCCGGGCTTGCGGCGAGGCGCAGCACGCCCTCGAAGCTCGCGCTCGCGGTCCCCGCCGGCGCCGCCCCGCGCGGTCCGAACCGGATCGCGTATCCGCCCTCCGCCCGCGGCGCGACGCTCGCCTCGATCGCGGCGACGCGGGTCCGCTGGTCCGGAGGTCCGACGAGCGTCAGGTCGATCTCGCTCGTCGAGGCGGTCACCCCGCTCGTCTCGAGCCTTCCCGCCGACGACCACGCGACGCGGTCGCTCGCGAGGTCGAGGCGGACCGCCGACGCCAACCGAACCGTCGAGTCATCCTTCCCTCCGACGATCGCTCGCGCGACCGCCACCGGCACCGTGGACTCGACGCGGAGGCCGGTCGCGGCGAGTTCGCCCGCCGCGCTGCGGGCGACCTGCGCCCGCACGGTCGCCGCCGGCGAGGTCAAGGTCAGGTCGACGCCGAGGTCGCCGGCGGTCAGCGAGAACGGCGCCGAGACACCCGACTCGCCGGCGAGCCACTCGACGACGGCGGGATCGGAGAGCCACGCGGGCGGCTCGGCGAGCACGACGCGGGCGATCGGCTCGAGCCGTCCACCCTCCACCGCGAGCCGTCCGCGGAGCGCGAGCGACTCGCCGGAAGGATCGATCGCGGACTCGGCGGAGATCCGGGCGAGGGCTCCCTCCGGCAGGCCCGGCGCGCGCCCGCGGAGCGTCGCGCCCACCCGCACGTCGAGGCTCGAGGAGTCCGCCGGCCACTGCAGGCCGATGACCGCGTCCTGCAGCCAGAGCGACGCGCCCGGAGCGAGTCCGGCGATGGTCGGCGCGATCCTGGGCAGCGAGACCTCGCCCGCGATCGCCGGGCGCTTCCCGAGCTCCCCGCGGAGCGTCGCGACCGGCAGCACGATCGGATCGAGCTTCGCGGAGAGCGGCGTCGGCTCCGGCAGCAGCGAGCCGCCGCCCTCGCCCGAGATCGCCGCGATCGCCTCGGGACGGATCGTCGCGTCGAGGCTCGTCGGTCCCACCGCGAGGCGCTGGGCATCGAGGGAGACCGGCACGCGGAGCGAGAGTCCCTCCGCGCTCGCGCTGACGGCGCCCTCGAGGCGATCGCCCTCGACGCGGGTGAGCACCTGCGCCGAGACGAGACCGAGCCCCTGCGCGATCACGGCATCCGCGAGATCCTTGGGCAGCCACGCCGAGATGACCGCGGCGTCGATCGACTCGACGGAGAAGCCGCCGTGGGGACGCAGCTCGGTCGCGGCGAGCCAGCGGTCGCCGGTCCAGAGCCCGTCGAGCCGCTCCTCGAAGCTCAGGCGACCGCCCGCCACCTCGGCGCTGCCGCGCAGCGAGAGGGCGCGACCAAGCGGCTCGGCGAACCACTCGATCTCCGCGCCGCCGAACTCGACCGGCGGTCGATCGACTGCTCGAACGCGCCCCTTGGTGGTCACCCGAAGCCCGCCTCGCGCCTCGATCCGATCGATCGACGAGCCGGGCGTCCAACGCACGGCGCTCGCGACCGCGCTCACGCGGGTCTCCGAGTCGAGCTCGACCGGGACGGGAGAGAGGGGCGCCAGCGGCCGGACGTCTCGGATCAGGACCGCGCCCTGCGTCATCGTCCACTCGCCCGCGGCGGGGATCGCGAGCCCAGACGCCTCCGCACCGAAGGCGACCGACCCCGAGAGCCGCCGCTCGCTCGTCGAGTCGCCGCCCGGCAGGAGCGCCGCGAGGCTCGCGACCTCGGCGGAGCCCTCGACCCGCACCTCGCCGGACCGCAGCGACCCGTCGCCGCGGTCGACCATCGCCGACGCGTCCACCGCGAGCCGATCGGTCCTCGCGGCGAGCGCGACCTTCTCGTCCGAGCCCTCCGGAACCAGCAGCTCGACCGACCAGACCTCGCCGAACTGCCGAACCAGGGGCGCGATCCGCTCGGGGAGCAGCGTCGAGGCAAGACCGATCGGAATCCCCTCCGCCCTCGCTTGACCACCAACATCGCTCGGATCGAAGCGGAGCGCTCCCTCGGCCGAGAAGGGGTCGCGCCACCAGAGGTCCGCCACGACCGACGTCGCGGTCTCGTCCACCCGCCCGCGTGCCGTCGCGGCGAGCGTCGCGCCCTTCGCCCGATCCATCCTCACCGAGGACTCCAGGGCATCGATGGCGATCGAGCGACCGTCCCCTGCGAGTCCCAGGTTCGACGCGGAGAGCGCGATCACCGCGTCGGTCGCGGGAATCGCGAGGAGACCATCCGCGGCGAAGAGCCCCTTCGCGGAGGTCTCCAGCGAGAAACGACCGGGCAGCGACCGCGAGTCCGCCACCCGACCGACTGATCCGGTCGCGGTCGCCTGCACGCCGGTCGACCTCGACGCCATGAACTCGAGACGCTCGCTCCGGACGGCGACGTCCACCCCACGCGAGGGATCCTCGACCGCGAGGTCCACGTCGCCGGTCAGCGCAATCGAGAGCCCATCGGGGAATCGGAAGGAGTCCTCGGGCTCGACGGATCCCGAGCCGCCAGTCGTCGCCGTCGGCTGGCGCTCGACGAGCCACGATGCGATCGCGCCGTCGCCGCGGATCGCGCCGCGGATCGAGACCACCAGCGGCACCTCGCCGAGCGGGTCGCCGAACGCCACGCCGATCCACGACGTGAGCCCCCGCGGGGTCTCCACGCCGAACACCAGCCGCTCCGCGTCGCCCCGCGACGCCTGCACCGTCGCTCCGATCGGTCCCGACCACGACAGCGTCGCCGTGGCGGACACCGCGACGCTTGGATCAAGCTCGCGGCGCACCGCCTCCTCGATCCGGCTGCGGACGAGCGGGGTCGCGATCCACGGAAGCGCCGCGACGAGCGTCGCGAGGAGCGCGACCGCCACGCCGAGCGAGAGGAGCAGGCGCCGCCAGCGCCGCGAGGCGGCGGGTCTGATCGCCGGGCGGTCCTTCGCAGTCGCTGGAGTCGTCATCGAGTCAGTCCACCGCCGCCGCGGCGAGCGGTCGTTCCACGAGGGAGAGCATGCGTTCGAGCGCCACCCTGGCATGGCGCCGCGCCTCGGGATGCACGACGATCCGGTTCACGACGCGGCCCTCCGCGAGATGGTCGAGCACCCACAGCAGGTGCGGCGGATCGATCCGGTACATCGTCGTGCAGAGGCACTGGCAGTCGCTGAGGATGCGGACCTCGACGCCCCGCGCCGCGGCGCTCCGAGCGAGCCGATGCACGAGGTGCACCTCGGTGCCGACCGCCCAGCGCGAGCCCCGCGGCGCCCGCTCGATCTCCCCGATGATGAACTCGGTCGAGCCCACGCGGTCCGCCTGCTCGACCACCTCCTGCCGGCACTCCGGATGGACGAGGACGATGGTGCCGTCCCGTCGGGCACGGACCTCCTCGACATGCTCCGGTCGGAAGAGCTTGTGGACGCTGCAGTGTCCCGCCCAGAGCAGCACGTCCACCTCGCGGATCGTCGCATCGTCGAGTCCCCCGAGCTCGCGCTTGGGACTCCAGAGCGCCATCCGCGATGGTCCATCGCCTCGTGCCGCGTCGATCTCGCTCGCGAAGCCGAGGCGTCGCGCGGTGTTTCGACCAAGGTGCTGGTCGGGCAGGAAGATGACCTGCACGCGCTCGCCCGGCTCGAGCGGCGCCTCGCCGCCCGCGAGCGCCCAGCGAAGCACCGTCTCCGCGTTCGAGCTGGTGCAGCACGCGCCGCCGTGCGAGCCGACGAACGCCTTCACCGCCGCGGAGCTGTTGACGTAGGTGATCGGGACCACGCGGCGCTTCTCGTCGCCCGAGGCATGCACCCGCCCGATCGCGGTCCACGCCTCCTCGACCTCCTCGTACGCCGCCATGTCCGCCATCGAGCATCCTGCCGAGAGGTCGGGCAGGATCACCGCGACCTCCGGCTCGGTCAGCACGTCCGCGGTCTCCGCCATGAAGTGGACGCCGCAGAAGACGATGAACCGCGTGCCGCGCCGACCCGCTTCCTCGGCGGCGAGGCGGCTCAGCCGCAGGCTGTCGCCGGTCAAGTCGGCGTGCCGGATCACCGAGTCCTGCTGGTAGTGGTGCCCGAGGATCAGCAGGTCGTCGCCCAACTCGCGGCGCCGGATGGAGATCGCCTCGGCGATCTCGTCGTCGCCGAGGCGGAGGTAGCGGTCGGGAAGGGCGGGTTGCCAGAGCATCGCGGTGAGTCGAAACAAACGATTCTAAGGAGGACCCCGCGATCCCCCGCAGGCCGCTCATCTTCGACGGATTCGTCTTGCCCAAGAGTGCCCTTCGGCTAGGCTCCAAGCGTTGGCGTACTACATCGTCAGCCTCGATGGTCGGGTGCGGGGTCCCTACCGAGCGCGGGAGATCCGGGCGATGGCGTGGGCGGGCGAGGTCCGACCCGACGACTGGATCCGGTTGAACGACCAACCGACCCTGCACCTCGCTGCGAGGATCAAGGACCTGAAGTTCAGGCGGAGCGAGGATGTTTCAACGGCGGTCCCGCCGACCGCCTCGAAGCCGGCGATCACTTCGCTCGGCGGAGCAGTCGGTGAGGCGTCGCCGAACCCCCGCGGTGAGTCTCCCGCGTCCGTCGCACCATCCCCGCCGCGAGCACTCCCGGAAACTCCGCCCGCGACGCCGAAGGCGCCCCGCCCGAGTCCATCCGCCGCGCCCGCGGTCGAGCCGACGAGCTCGCCGACGCCGAAACCCCTCCCGCCAACGCCTCCCGCGACTCGTCCGGCGACGCCTCCGACTCCGCCGCCTGCTGCTCACGCGAGCTCTCCGCCGCCGCCGCCGAGCGTCGCGGCGACCGCGAGCCAACCTTCACCGCCAGCACCTCCAGTCGCTCCACCGGCGATGCGTCCCGCTTCCCCGCCTCCCCCTCCTCGCGCAAGTTCGCCTCCGCCACCGCCGAGCGTCGCGGCGACCGCGAGCCAACCTTCACCGCCAGCACCGCCCGCCGCTCCTCCATCAACGCGTCCCGCTCCCCCGCCGCCTCCTCCTCGCGCGAGTTCGCCTGCGCCGCCGCCGAGCATCGCGGCGACCGCGAGCCGACCCGTCTCGCCCCCGGCGCCCCCGGCACCGCCCGCCGCTCCTCCCTCC
>Ga0194131_10001126_pt1 | contig 46159 bp, 45 predicted proteins | sample TA2KigO120mmetaG_FD_148631 | JGI IMG/M metagenome (GOLD analysis project Ga0194131, IMG submission 148631) | Freshwater microbial communities from Lake Tanganyika, Tanzania - TA2015053 Kigoma Offshore 120m | ecosystem: Environmental > Aquatic > Freshwater > Lake | place: Tanzania: Lake...
GCTGCTGGACATAGGCGCGGAAGCATTCGCCGTTGATCGGGCCGTCGAACACGCAAGGTGCTGTGAGGCCGTCGCAGCGCAGCGCGCCGAGGAAGGTGAGCGTCCGCCAATGACCGTGAGGCGTATATCGGCGCGTGCGGATTTGCGCAGGTCGACCGGCACCCGCCGGAGATCGGCTACTGGCTCGGCGTCAAGCACTGGGGCAAGGGCTTCGCGACGGAAGCCATGCGCGCGACGATCGACCACGCGTTCTCCGACCTCGACTGCGAGTCGCTGCAGGCCTCGGCGCGCGTCACCAACCCGGCGTCGCGGCGCATCCTGGAGAAGTGCGGCTTCCAGTGGACCGGTGCGGGGCTGTGCCGGGTGCGGGCGCTGTCGAGTTCGGTGCCGGTGGATCGGTTTCGGCTGGACCGAGGGCTGTGGGCGTCGATCAAGAGCTGGGGGGCGGGGAGACGGGTGGGGTGAGGAGCGTCAGAGACATTGGCGAGGGAGGGACAAGTTCGCGGCCCTCCCTCTCCACCAGTAAATCCAACTAACACATTAATATATCTGATATAATTTTCTATACTGGCTTATTGATCCCAAAATTGGTCCCCAAAAGATGTGTGGCGAACGCGAGCGAAGCCGACCCCGCTCTTCCTCAAAAAACCTACGAATCTTAACCCCTAGAGCCTTGGCCAAATACCACAGCGTGACGATTGTTGGATTGCGGCCACCCAATTCCAAACCACTGATATAGGCACGCTCCACGCCCATGCGTTCAGCAAGCTTCGCTTGAGAAAGGCCAGCGGCAATCCGTACCCTTCAATGCGCCGTAGTAGAGATTAAAGCCATCGACGTACACCCAAGTACGCATCGCCCAACCCCGACAAAGCAAAGGCCACTCCGAAGAGTGGCCCTTGAGCCGACAGCACGCTGCCAGCGGGTAGTTGGTGAATAAGTTAAGCACTATGAATCGGGTTGTCGATAGGAAGGACTTGACTTTGCGTTGAAAAAGAGTCCGTGAGTCCTTTTTGACACGATTTAGTAAACGACTGATTTGTTTAGGTGATTCTGGAGCGACTCGGGCTTACGGGCTTAGTTCCGCAGTCCCAGTGGGTTCCAACGAGCGGAACCGGGATTGAGCACGGCGAAATCCGGGGAACGCCTTCGCCCCGCATTCCGCTTCCGCCTTCGCTCTTCGAGCTTCGGCGGACCGGTTGCTCCATGCGGGCTCCTGCCACCCCTCCCCGCGCCGCCCATGCGGTGATCGCGCGAATCCTCGATGCCGCCGAACTGCTGGGCCGCCATCCCAATATCGGGCATCCCGGCCGCGCGCGGGGCACATACGAATGGGTGGTGCGCAACACGCCATACATCCTCGTTTACACGGTCGACGCGGACGAAAATCTGCTGGTCGTTGCCGCCGTGTTCCATGGCGCGCAGGATCGGTAATCGGAGCGGGACGAAGCGCGCGCCCCGGATTTCGCCACGCGCCATCCGGGCTACGGCAATAGCCACTTACAACGCGCTGCGGCGCAGCGGCGCGCGGCTGCGCTCCGGCAGGTCGCGCGGCTCAAGCGGCGCCGCCATCAGCAGCCGGCCGAACGACGGCACCCGCGACAGCCGCTCCCAGTCGGCCATGCCGAGCACCACCGCCTCCGGCTTACCGTGCCGGGTGATGACGGAGGGCTTGCCGCGCGTGGCACGGTCCACCACCGTCGAAAGATTGGCCTTGGCGTCCTTCAGTCGAACCTTGCGCATGACAAAGCCTTATGTGCCGCGCATGCTCATGTTTTCGGTTTGCGGCCGTTGCGGCAAGCACGGCGCGCTCCCTCCCCCCTGAAAGCGGGAGGGTCGGGGCGGAAGTCGCATTGCATGCGGTTCGGAGTTGCGCGCCACGGCAGACCCCCACCCGGCAAGCTTCGCTTGCCGACCTCCCCCTTTCAGGGGGAGGTAACCCGGCCTGCGGCACGTTCGGCAGCCGCTCGATGCCGCAGCGGCCCCCCTCACTGCGCCGTCAGCCCCGCCGCCTTCGCCACATCGCTCCAGATCGGGATTTCCTTGTCGAGGATCGCTGCGAACTCCTGCGGCGAGACCGGCCGCGGCAGCATGTTGAGCTTGCCGAGGCGTTCGACGGCGGCGGGCGTGCGCAGGCTTTCGTTCACGGCGGCGTTGAGTCTTGCGACCACGGGAGCGGGCGTCCTGGGCGGCGCGAGCAGGCTGCCCCATGGGCTGCCCGGCAGGCCGGCGTAGCCGGCCTCGCGCAGCGTCGGCACATCCGGCAGGCGCGGCCAGCGGGCCTGCGTGGTGACCGCGAGCGCGCGCAGCTTGCCGTCGTTGACCATCGGCAGCAGCAGGCTCATGGCGTCGAACTGCATGTGGATGCGGCCGGCGATCAGGTCGGCGATCGACGGCGCGCCGCCCTTGTAGGGCACATAGGTCATGCCGAGGTCGGCGACCTTGTTGAAAAGCACGCCGATCAATTGCGGCGGGGTGCCGAGCGAGCCGCCGAAGCTGAGCTTGCCCTTGTTGGCCCTGGCGTAGGCCACGAACTCCTTCAGGTCCCTGGCCGGAAGGCTCGCCGGAACGGTCATCACCAGCGGGAATTCGGCGATCATCGCCACGGGCACGAACGCCTTGGCGTCGTAGTCCAGGTTCTTGTACATCGCCGGCGCGATGGCGACCGACGCGAGCGTGCCCCACAGCAGCGTCGTGCCGTCCGGCTCGGCCTGCGCCACCGCCTTGGACGCGATGGTGGTGCCGGCGCCCGGCCGGTTCTCCACGATCACCGTCTGGCCGAGGCGCTCCTGGATCAGCGGCGCGATGAAGCGCGCCATGGTGTCCATCGGACCGCCAGCCGCGACCGCGACGACGATCTTGATCGGCTTGTCGGAAGGCATCTGGGCGAACGCACCGTTCGGCACGGCGAATGCGAGCGTCACGGCACTCGCGATCAGCATCCTGCGTCGGGAGATCATGGCCGTTCTCCTTTCCTGTGTGTGTTCTAAAGCTCAAAAATCTTTCGCGGCGTCTTGTGCAGGCGTTCGACCTTGCCGTCCGGGCCGATCAGCACGTTGTCGCACACCGTGACGAACATGCGCGCGTTGCCGAAGGTCGGGTGCAAGCCGATGTTCATGCTCGGACCGAGCGGCATGTCCTCGTCGTGGCGGACGAGCGGGCGCTCCACCACGTCGTAGCCCTGGCCGTGGCAGTGCAGCCGCGGCTCCTTGTGCATGCCGTGCTTCTCCATGAAGGCGTTGTGCTCGGCGAAGATGTCCGCGCACGAGGCGCCGGGCTGCAGCATGCGGATGGTGTGGTCCTGCGCCTCGCAGATGATGCCGAAGGCGTCGACCAGTTCCTGCGGCGCCTTGCCGAGCACGTAGTAGCGCCCGACGTGGGTCATCATGCCGCCCGGCCCGGTGTTCTCGCACTGATAGTAGATGACGTCGCCGTCCTTCATCGCACGGCCCTGCTCGCGGCGGCCGCGGATCTGCGTCGGCTGTCCGGGCGGCGCGGACGAGCCGAGCATGTAGCCGGTCTCGCTGCCGAGCATGTTGCCGACGTAGCCGCCGTAGCCGAGCAGCTCGAAGTCCTTCTTGCCGGCTTTGATCTCGCGCTGCGCGCGCGCCAGAATCTCGTCCTGCATGTCGGCGGCGAGTCGAATAAGCTCGATCTCCTCGGCGCTCTTGTCGGCCTTCAGCGGATCGACCAGGCGCGTGGCATCGGTGAGCGTCACGCCATCGAGCAGTTTGCGCAACGTGTCGCCGAAGCCGAACAGCATGTTGTTCCAGGCGACGATGCCGACGTTGCGATAGCCCGCCTTCTTGATCTCGCGCGCGATCAGTTCCGGGTCGTAGGGAATGCAGTAGTCGATGGCCGGGAAACTCGCGGTCGACAGCGCAACGCCGACGCCCCGCCACACCGGGTCCTTGCCGCCGAGGTTGCGCTCGCCGCCGATCGGGCCGTGGCTCACCAGCGTCATCAGCCCGTCCTTGGGAAAGACGACGGTGGCCGGATAGGACGTCCCCATCGACACGCCGGTGAACCAGCGGAAATAACCGCCGGTGCCGGCGATGTTGTTGGCGCCTTGCACGATCAACGCATCGAGCTTCCAATCCGCCATGGCCGCCCGCACCGCTTTCCAGCGGCGTTCCAGCTCCGCACTCGAGATCGGGTTGCACAGTCGGTCGTCGGCCATCGCAATGTCCTCGCACTTGTCTTTCTATCGTATATGCACAACCTCGGACGGCAAGCATCGGCCGGATGGAGCGACCCGCATGGCGGGACGGCCCATCGTTCGATGCACCGCGATTTCCGATATTTCTCAGGATGAGGGCGGCGATCCGTGCGTCCGCAATACAACCGCTAGAAGTACGACTGCAGCGTTCCCCTTCGCCGCACATCCAGCGTAGCGCAGTGGAACGAACCGCCGAACGGTCCGTAGGCCAGGAACGCGCACGGCACCGGCTCGAAGCCCCAGTCCTTGAACGCCTTGATCAGCGTCACCTGCGACTTGTCGACGACGACGCGCTTCTCGTCGAGCATCAGCACGTTGATGCTGGTCCAGGGGCTGCACATGGAAATCTTGCTCATCACGCCCTCGGCCGGATCGGGCCGCGGCGCCACCAGCACGTCCCAGCTCTTGAGCACGTCCGGCAGCCGCTCGATGTCGCAGTAGTCCGGATTGACCAGCACCTTGCCGGGCGCGAGCGGCATGAAGGTGGAATCGATGTGCATCGGCTGGCGGCAATTGCTGACGATCTCGTGGATGCGGAAGCCGGAGCCGAGGTGGCGGCGCAGCCATTCGATGCCGGAAAGGTTGGTCACATTGCTGCGGGTCACGAACAGGTCGCGGCCGCATTTGACGAAGTCGGCGGCGTCGAACACCGGCTCGAACTCGTTGACCACGTAGCGAATGGGCTCGCCCGGCGCGGGCACGCGGAAATCGTAGTCGAACAATTCGTCGGTGAGTTGCGGGCGCGGCGCGGCGGTCCAGCGCGCGCCCTGCTGGAAATATTCCTTGAACAGCGGCCGATAGGCCTCGGCCTCGAAGTAGCGCGTGCGCCAGCACGACGGCGCCTCGATGATCTCGTCGCCGACGACGAGGTACGGGTCGCGCGGGCAAGCGACGCAGAAGCCGCGCGCCGACCAGCCCGGCGTGCGGAATTTCTTCTTGAAGTCGACGATCTCGGGGCGCCGGACCTTGATGCCTTCGGCTTCGAGAATGTGGATGAAGCCGTCCAGTTCCTGCTGCGCGAGCTTCAGCATCCACTTCGGATAGCGGTAGCCGGCGGCGAACCGGTAGAGCTTGGCGGCGAGCGGCGGCAGGTTGAAGGTGACGGTGACATGCGCGGAAGGAATTGTCGCGCCTTCGAGCCGCCCGACGATCACCTCTTCGAGCGGGTCCCATTCATTCCAGGAGTTGACCGGACCCTCGCTCGCGGGCTTGGGCAATCCCCCGGCGATCTGCGGCGACGCGGGTTCCGCGGGCGTAATCGTGGCGTCGCGCACGTTCATTCGATCCCCCCAGGGCCTGGCCCGCCTTGCGCCGGCGGCACAGTTTCGTTGGCGCCAGTCTAGTTCTCCAGCGACGGGTAGGCATTGCACATTCCGGTCAGAATTGGCCAGACCCGCCGCCGGACCATCCTACCGCTTCGGGTACCGGTTCCGTCGCGTCGCAACGACGCGGTGCAAAATCGGCGACGGCGATTGACTCGGGGCGGCCCCGGGACGACGCTTGTTCTAGCCTGCGGCGCGCGCCACGCGCTGCCGCGCCGCAAGAATCGGAGGTGAGCCATGACGCCACCGGGCCAGACCCGCCGCGTTGCGCCGGCGCTCCCGTTCGGGCTTCGGCGAAGCGGCAAATCCACGAGCGGGGCGCCGCGAGCGGCCTAGCGGGCCGCATCAGTGAGGCATGGCCCATCTGGCCGCTCCCGGCGTTACCTTCCGCCGCACCAGCATCCACCCATCGCTCCCCGCTTATCCGGACACAGCGCCCTCTGCGTCCAGCACAGGAACATATTCTACAATCGACTGGCCCGGCGCTGGTTTTTGCGCGATTATGGCGATCAGCCTAGCAAAACCATGTCGTTCGGGAGCACGCCCATGGCCTACGAACTCAACCAGTTCATCGCCGACTGCCGCGCTTTCCTGAAAGCCGATCCCGGCCCCAAGGGCCGCGAGAAGGTCCGGGCCCATCTGGAGCAACTGCTCAACAATAAAGACTTCGTCGAGAAGTACTGCGGCGACGACATCGAGCGCGGGCTCAACGTTCTCTACGAGGATCCCGAGTTGAAGTTCCAGATCCTCGCTCACATCAACGACAAGGCGCGCGTGTCGCCGCCGCACGATCACGGCGAGTCCTGGGCGATCTACGGCCAGGCCAAGCTGTGGACCGACATGACCGAATGGAAGCGCGACGACGACGGCAAGGACCCCAAGCACGCCAAGCTGTCGCCGGAGAAGAAGTACCGGCTGATGCCAGGCCAGGCCGGCATCTACCAGGACGGCGCAATCCACTCGATCGACTATCCGGACAAGTCGCGCTTCGTGCGCGTGACCGGCACCAACCTCGACAACATCACGCGCATCCGCGTCGACCTGAAGACCGGCGAAGTCCACCAGATGACGCCGCAGCAGGCGACGTAAAGCTGCCGTTGCTGCGCTCCCTGGAATGGCCGGGCCTTCTCCCGGCCATTCCGTTTATGATGTTGTGCCGCCGTACAAGCGGCATGTGTTCAATTGCGGCGACGACAGTGAACGAGTCATGCCAGCCCAAGCGAAACTGACACCCGTCGACCCGCTGCGCCTCAAGGCCATGCTCACCGACGGCCGCGAAATCGCACCGATCGATCTGCGCGAGGAACTCACGTTCTCGCAGAGCCATCTGCTCTGGGCCCGCTCGGTGCCGCTGTCGCGGCTGGAGCTTCGCTTCGCGCAGCTCGTGCCGCGGCTCGACACGCGCATCGTGCTGTGCGACGCGGGCGACGGGCTGATCGAGCGCGCGGCCAAGGTGCTGTCGGCGGCAGGCTATACGAACCTGCACTATCTCGAAGGCGGCATCGCGGCCTGGGAGCGCGCCGGGCTTGAGCTGTTCTCCGGCGTCAACGTTCCGAGCAAGGCGTTCGGCGAGCACATCGAGCACCACAGCGGCACGCCGAGCATCTCGCCCGAGGAGCTCGACGCGCTGATGCGCGCCAATACAAACATGGTGATCGTCGACAGCCGCCCGTTCGACGAATTCCAGCGCGTGTCGATCCCGACAGCGACCAACATGCCCGGCGCCGAACTGGTGCTGCGCATCCACGATGTCGCGCCCTCGCCCGAGACGCTGGTGGTGGTCAATTGCGCGGGCCGCACCCGCAGCATCATCGGCGCGCAGTCGCTGATCAACGCCGGCATCCCGAACAAGGTGGTGGCGCTGCGCAACGGCACCATGGGCTGGAACCTTGCAGGCTTCAAACCCGACAGCGGCAAGACCGCGCGCGCCCCCGATCCCTCGCCGCAGGGCCTCGCGCGCGCCAAGGCCGCGGCCGAGCGCGTCGGAAAGCGCTACGGCGTCATGCGGATCGATCGCGCGGGCCTCGCCGCATTCCAGGCCGACACCACGCGCACCACCTACCTGCTCGACGTGCGCGATCCGCCGGAATATCTCGCGGGCCACCTGCCCGGCGCCGTATCGGCGCCCGGCGGCCAGCTCGTGCAGGCCACCGACCAGTATGCCGGCACGCTCGGCGCGCGGCTGGTGCTGGTCGACGACAAGGAGGTGCGCGCGTTGATGACCGCCTCCTGGCTCAGGCAGATGGGCTGGCGCGAAGTGTTCGTGCTGGCCGCAAGCGGCGACGAGCAGGGCCGCCCCGCGCCGCATGTGCTCGGGCCGAAGCCGCCATCGGAGCTCGGCATCGACGCGGGCGAATTGTCCGCGCTGATCACGAAGGACCATGCCACGGTGGTCGACCTTTCGCTCAGCCCGGCCTACCGCAAGGGCCACATCCCCGGCGCGTGGTTTGCGGTGCGCTCGCGGCTGCCGCAGGCGCTCGCGAAAATTCCCATGAACGGGACATTGGTGCTGACATCGGAAGATGGAGTCCTTGCAGGAATCGCGGCGATGGAGACACGCACTCCCGCGCGCTATCTGCGCGGCGGCAACGCCGCCTGGCAGGTTGCGAACCTGCCGCTATCCACCGAAGCGCGCATGGCGGACGAGCCGCTCGACTACTGGCCGAAGCCCTACGAGCGCACCGGCGATACCAAGGCGGCGATGCAGGAGTACCTCACCTGGGAGGTCGACCTGCTGCCGCGCATCGAGCGCGACGGCACGACGCGTTTCCAAAGCTGAGCGGTATCAAGGCGGCGGTTCGGAAAATGCAGAATCGCGCCGCGCCAGCCTTCGCTCGCGCAGATAGATGAACAGGCCGGCGGCGACGATGATCGCCGCGCCCGAGAGCATCCAGGCGTCCGGCACGTCGCCGAACACGAGATAGCCGAACAGCACCGCCCAGACGATCGTCGTGTATTGGTACGGCACCACGGTGCTGGCCGGCGCGAGGATGAGCGAGCGATTGACGCACATGTGCGCCACCATCGCCACGATTCCGAGCAGGCAGAGCAACGCGAGATCGCCAGCGCCCGGCGGCGTCCAGGCGAAGGGCGCCACCACGGCGCCGAAGGCGAGCGCGCTCACGGTCTGCGTCGTCACCAGCACGGTGTCGCTCGTGCCCCGCAGGAACCGGGTCGAGATCATCGACAGCGAGAAGGTGAAGGAACCGGCGAGCGCGATCAGGGCCGGCCAGGTGAGCGTCGCCGCGCCGGGCCTGAGACAAACGATGACGCCGACGAAGCCCGCGGCCACCGCGGCCCAGCGCCGCCAGCCGACCGGCTCGCGCAACAGCGTGCCAGCGATGGCCGTCACGAAGATCGGTCCCGCCAGATAGAACGCCATCACGTCGGCGAGCGGCAGGTAGGCCACCGCCCAGTAGAAGCAGGCGACCTCGACGGTCGCGAAGGCCGCGCGCAGCGCCTGCAGACCCCAGCGCGGCGCGGCGGCGAATTCGGCAATGTCCCGCCAGATGAAGGGGGCGAGCAGCACCATGGCCGCGAGGCTGCGGACCAGCAGCACCTGCCCGACCGAGAACGTTGCGACCAGCCATTTGCCGAGTGCGTCGTTGACCGCGAACATGAAAATGCCGCCGGTCATCAGCGCGATGCCGGCGAGCGCGGCACGGCTATGGGCAGTCTCGGAAACCATGGCGAGATTGTTTTGCGTCCGGGGGGCCTGTGTCCTTCCCAGGGGGAAGGCCAGCGAATATATCAGCGGCAGCGGCGCTCGGTCCGCAATCGCCCAGACCGTCACAATGAAATTCCTCGACGAGGCCAAGGTCTATATCCGCTCCGGCGACGGCGGCAACGGCTGCGTCGCGTTCCGGCGCGAGAAGTACGTCGAGTTCGGCGGGCCGAGCGGCGGCAACGGCGGCCGCGGCGGCGACGTGGTGGCCGAGGCGGTCGAAGGCCTCAACACCCTGATCGACTATCGCTACCAGCAGCACTTCAAGGCCAAGCCGGGCGTCGGCGGCATGGGCAAGGACCGCCACGGCGCGACCGGCGACGATATCGTTCTCAAAGTCCCTGTCGGAACCCAGGTGTTCGACGAGGACAGGGAAACGCTGATTGCCGACCTGACGGAAGCCGGTCAGCGCGTGGTGCTGGCCGAAGGCGGCAACGGCGGATTCGGCAATGCGCACTTCAAGACCTCGACCAACCGCGCGCCGCGCCACGCCAATCCCGGTCAGCCCGGCGAGGAACGCTGGCTCTGGCTGCGGTTGAAGCTGATTGCGGACGCGGGCCTCGCCGGACTGCCGAATGCCGGCAAGTCCACGTTCCTCGCAGCGGTGAGCGCGGCCAAGCCCAAGATCGCCGACTATCCGTTCACGACGCTGAACCCGCAGCTCGGCGTGGTCGAGAGCGACGGCCGCGAGTTCGTGCTGGCCGACATTCCCGGTCTCATCGAGGGCGCGCACGAAGGCGCGGGCCTCGGCGACCGCTTCCTCGGCCACATCGAACGCTGCCGCGTGCTGCTGCATCTGGTCGACGGCACCGGCGAGCACGCGGGCAATGATTACAAGACCGTGCGCGCCGAGCTCGACGCCTACGGCGGCGGGCTTGCGGACAAGCCGGAGATCGTGGCGCTGACCAAGATCGACGCCATGACGCCGGAGCAGATCAAGCAGCAGGCGGCGCGGCTCAAGCGCGCGGCGAAGAAGACTCCGCTGCTGCTCTCGGCGCATTCCGGCGCGGGCATTGTCGAGGCCAAGCGGGCGCTGCTTGCGATCGTCGACGAGGCCGGCGGGACGACTGCGGCGCGGCGGCGGGCGGAGGCTCCGGCGTGGCAACCGTAAATCGAACCGCCGGCACAACCGGCGCCGGCGGTCATTTCGCGAATTGTGCAACAAGCGCCAATCGGGCGGGCGCGACTAGCCGCGCGAGCCGGGCACTGTCTTCGGAAGATCGTCGAGCATGCCCCACTCCGCCCAGGAGCGGTCGTAGCTCCGCAGGCGCGGATAGCCGAGCAGCCGCAGCGTGAAGTAGGTCTGCCCGGACGCCTTGCCGTCCATGCAGTGCGTCGCGACGTTCTTGTCGGGCGTCACGCCTTGCGCGGCGAAGTGCTTGCGCAATTCGTCCGCCGACTTCATCGTTCCGTCGGGCTTGAGATTCATGGCCCACGGAATGCTGCGCGCCCACGGAATGTGGCCCTTCTGATAGAGCGCCGCCGGCCGCACGTCGATCACGACCACGTTCGCATCGCTGCGGCGTTCGAGCAGCCAATCCGCCGTGGCGTGCCGGCGCTCCATCGGCGTCGGCGTGAACGGCGCGGGCTGCACCTTCGGCGTGTCGAGGCTGAGCTTGTGACCGTCGGCGGTCCACTTCTGGATGCCGCCGTTCAGGATGCTCACCTTCTGCTGGCCGAGATACTCCAGCATCCAGAACAGCCGCGAAGCGAGGAAGCCGCCGCGATCGTCATACAGCACGACGTGCGTATCCTTGCCGATGCCCCGGCTGCCGAACAGCGCGGCAAGCTTCTCGTCGGACAGCCTCGCGCCCGGCACATGGGCGTTGGGGTCGTTGACGGCGTCGGCCGTGATGTTCAGAGCGCCCGGAATGTGACCGGCCTCATAGTCCTTCTCGGACCGGACGTCGATCACGCGCACGTTGACGCGGCTGAGCATCGAATTGAGCGTCGCGGGCGACACCAGCATGTGCGGATTGGCGTATTCGGCCGCGTTGCCGCGAACCGGACCAGACGCCGCGATCGCAGCCGCGATCAAGGCGCCGGCAATAAAGAACTTCGAACGATGCATGACACACTGTCTCCGTTGAATGGTCGTGGGACCCCCCGGCCCCGAACGATCGATGGGTTTCAGCCGCGCTTTGCCTGTCCCGGCTGCGCGACGATCCGCAGGTACGGTCGCGGCGCCTTCCAGCCTTGCGGGAACTGCTTGCGGGCCTCGTCGTCGGACACCGAGGTGACGATGATGACGTCCTCGCCGTGCTTCCAGTTCACCGGGGTCGCGACCTTGTGCTTCGCGGTGAGCTGGAGCGAGTCGATGACACGCAGCACTTCGTCGAAGTTGCGTCCGGTGGTCATCGGATAGACCAGGATCAGCTTGATCTTCTTGTCGGGTCCGATCACGAACACGTTGCGGACGGTCTGGTTGTCGGCCGCGGTGCGCTTGTCCGCCCCACCGTTGGCCTCGGCCGGCAGCATGCCCCAGAGCTTGGCGATGCGAAGATCGGTGTCGCCGATCATCGGATAGTTCGGCGCCGCGCCCTGGGTCTCCCAGATGTCGCTGGCCCACTTCTTGTGGTTCTCGACCGGGTCGACCGAAAGCCCGACGATCTTCACGCCGCGCTTGTCGAATTCGCCCTTGGCGCGGGCCATGTAGCCCAGTTCGGTCGTGCAGACCGGCGTGAAGTCCTTGGGATGCGAGAACAGCACCGCCCAGCCGTCGCCGATCCATTCGTGAAAGCGGATCGGACCTTCGGTCGTGTCCGCCATAAAGTCCGGCGCAGTGTCGCCAATGCGCAATGTCATGGTTTCCTCCATCGAACGCGTCGCGCTGCTGCGGACGCAGGTTGATGCAACGTCTCGGCCGGATTGGCCTCGCGCGTTCAATGGCAGTTGGCGGGATGCGTCACATCATCCTGAAGGATGATTCTTCGAGCGCCGGACGCCGCGTCGGATCGGAGGAGCGAATCAGCGGATTGGAATATCCTGCAACGAGTCTGATGAAATCGGTCTGCCGCTGGGCTCCGGTCTTTTCGAACAGGCGGCGCAGGTGGGTCTTCACCGTCGGCTCGGAGATTCCGACCACGGATGCGATTTCGGCAATGTTGCCGCCGACCTCGACCACGGCGACGAGCACCCGAAGCTCGGCGGCGCTGAGCTGGAATTGTTGCGCGACCGCCTCCAGCGGCAACAGGCCGCCGACCGCCGTATCGTGCACGAACACGGCGGCCACCGCCGCAGGCGCCGCGAGCGCGGCCTTCCGCCGGGCACCCGATGTCAACGGAAGTACATGCGCGACATGATGATCGCCGCTTCTCGACACCAGCGGAATCGCGACGCCGCGCGGGTTGACGATCACCCCGCCGCCGGTCGCCTCCGCGATCGCATCGCGCAGCGCCTGGCGTACCGCCGCGGAACCGCGTGCGGCCAGAACGCCTCTGTCGAGCACCAGCATGTCGCCCGCTTTCAGCATCGCCTGCCCGCTTTCGTTGGCGCGGATCATGCGGCCGTCTTCGGCAACCATGAACACGCCGGCGGACAGCGCGTCGACCGCATCGGACAGAACGCTGGCATCGATCTTGTGCATTGCGATGACGTTGCCGATCGCGACCGCGCGGCGGACATGCGGCACAAGCATTTCCATGCGCCGGCGCGGCACCGCTCCAACCGGACTTTCGCAGTCGCGGTGCGGCGCGGACAGGAATGTAACGATGTTCGCGGACTTCTCGATCATGGCAACGGTAAGGTCGCCGTAGCCGGCCGGGCGTGCCCACTCATTGTAGAACCGCGTGTTGCGGAATTTTTCGATCGGCATCATTCGGGAAGCCTGGCCCACCTCGCCGACGTCAAGCATCATTAGCGATACGAGGTGAGGATTGAGGTTGATGTATTTCTCTAAATACAGCCTGGTGAAATGCGGATCGTCGCCCCAGGAAAAATGGAATCGGCACGTTCCGGCCGCGACATCGTGCGAATTCAGTCCCGACGCTGCGCTTCCGAGGAATTCGCAGAGCTTTCTCAGCACCTCGGGCCACAGCGAAGGATCGATTGCGGCATCGTAAATATCGCCCGTGAGCGACAGCGCCCGGTCGAAGTCCGGCATGATGGCTCCACCACGCATGGGCCACGCCGCGCCTTTCCCCGGGCCGGCCAGCAATCCCCCAGTACTCCCTTGCCGTACCCCGATCTGGACGTCCAATGCATAAATGGACTATAATTCCATGCCAATTCGGCATGGTTCGATCCATCCGACGCAGGGCCCATGGACCTCAAACTGCTCAGAGCGCTGGTCGGCGTGGCCGAGCACGGCACCGTGTCGAAGGCGGCCGAGGTCCTGCACATCACCCAGCCGGCGCTATCGCGCCAGATCCGCAATCTCGAAGCACAGGCCGGCTTCAAGCTGTTCGAGCGCGCGGGACGAGGCCTGCGCCTGACGCCGCGCGGCGAGCAGTTCGCCGCCGACAGCCGCAACTTCCTGACCAGCGCGAACGCGTTTGGCGAGCGGGCTCAGGAGCTGCGCCGAGGCGACATCAAGGTGCTGCGGGTGGCGGCGGCAGCGCTGACCATCGAGGCCATGTTTCCAGCTTTTCTCAAACGCTATGTCCAGTGCGTGCGCGACGTTCGTATGGTGCTGATCGATGCCCATGCGGCCGATCATTTGAGCCTGCTGGAGCGCCGCGAGGCGGACGTGTCGGTCAACGTCCTCAACATGCTGCCGCTCGACAGCCGGCGCTTCGCAATCCGGCCGCTGCAGAGCTTCCACATGCTTGCGGCAGGTGTGCCCGCGCTGATGTCCGACCTGGGCAGCGCGTCCGATATCACCCGTCTGGCCGGCCGGCCGCTGCTGCTGCTCGACCGCAGCTACGCCACCCGCAACGTGTTTGACGCGGCCTGCCATCTGGCGGACTTCAAGCCGAACGTGTTCTTGGAGAGCCGATCGGTGAATACGCTGCTGGCCATGGCCGATGCTGGACACGGCGTCGCCGTCGTGCCGTCGGCCCTGCACAGTAGCTATGACAAGCTCCGGACCTGCGTCGTGACACATCGCGGCGAGCCGCTGCCTCTGAATATCGCGGTCGTCTGGGACAGGCAGAACGCGCCCTTGCGCCATGTCGAGGCGTTCGCGGACCTGTTTGAGGAGCATGTCCGCGAAACCTATCGGCCGGCGGCCTCAAACGGCTCCCGGCCTCGCGGCAGCAAGCCACGCGGCCGGGCAGGCACGGCGAAAGCAACGTCCAAGACCATATCAAAGGCGCGGCCAACCGGACGCTCGGCCGTCCGCCGCGCTTGGCAAAGACCGGGACTTGCTGGATAAAGCGCCGCCGCCATCCCGCCGCGGCGACGCCCATAGAGCGCATGGCCACCTCCGTCCCCTCCCTCGCCGACTTCCGCCGAATCGTGGTGAAGGTCGGCTCGTCGCTGCTGGTCGACGCCGGGGCAGGCCGGCTGAAGGAGGCGTGGCTCAATGCGCTCGCCGACGACATCGCCGACCTGCACCGCGAGAAGCGCGACATCATCGTGGTGTCCTCCGGGGCGATCGCGCTCGGCCGCTCGGTGCTCAAGCTGCCGAAGGGCCCGCTCAAGCTCGAAGACAGCCAGGCCGCCGCCGCGGTCGGTCAGATCGCGCTGGCCCGCACCTGGGCGGAGGCGTTGGGCCGGCGCGGCATCACGGCGGGCCAGATTCTCGTGACACTCGGCGACACCGAAGAGCGCCGGCGCTATCTCAACGCCCGCTCGACCATCGCCAAGCTCCTGGAGTGGCACAGCGTGCCGGTCATCAACGAGAACGACACCGTCGCCACCAACGAGATCCGCTACGGCGACAACGACCGGCTCGCTGCGCGCGTCGCCACCATGGCCAGCGCCGACCTTCTCGTGCTCCTGTCCGACATCGACGGACTCTACGACGCGCCGCCGCATCTCGACGCCAAGGCCAAACATATCCCGGTGGTGCCGCGCATCACGGCGGAGATCGAGGCGATGGCCGGCGACGCCGCGTCCGACCACGCCCGCGGCGGCATGCGCACCAAGATCGAGGCCGGCAAGATCGCGACCACGGCCGGCGCCCACATGGTGATCGCGCCGGGCCACGTCGAACATCCACTGCAGGCGATCCGCGACGGCGGCCGCACCACCTGGTTCCTCACCGCTGGCAACCCGGTCACCTCGCGCAAGAAATGGATCGCAGGCTCGCTCGAACCGCGCGGCACGCTGACCATCGACGCTGGCGCCGCCGCGGCATTGCGGAACGGCAAGAGCCTGCTGCCGGCCGGCGTGATCCGCGTGGACGGCGATTTCGGCCGCGGCGACGCGGTCGTGATCCGCGGACCCGACGGGGCGGAAATCGGCCGCGGCCTGGTGGCCTACGACGCCGAGGATGCCGCGAAGATCGTGCGCAAATCCTCCGGGGACATCGTCAGCATTCTCGGAATCGAGGGCCGCGCCGAAATGGTCCACCGTGACGACATGGTGCTCGGGGGCGCCTGAGCCGCGGCAGTGCCACGAGCCGAGGCAAAGCCACGGCCCGTATGAACCGAAAATGAACAAATCCCCCCGTCCGCAAGAGCAATGTGCGGTACGATGCCGCGCGCGCGCATATCGCACCGGACCGCCGTCCATGGCACAAATGCCAAGCCTTCCGTCGGGTTGGCGGGCGGCCCAGCACCAAGACGATTACGGGGAGAATAACCGTGAAGAAGCTCATCATTGCGTTCACCGCCGCAGCCTTCATGGGCGGCGCCACTCTCGTTGCGCCGACGCCGGCCTCGGCGCTGATTCCATTCTTCGTCCTGAAGGAGAAGGAAAACAAGAAGTTCAAGGCCGTGAACCCCTACGCGAAGAAGGCCGCGAAGAAGGGTAAGAAGGCTGCGAAGAAGGCCGACAAGAAGAGCATGAAGAAGAAGTGAGCCTCGCGGCTCACGTCTGCTCGACGACTAGAATGATGCTGACAGGAGGCGCTACGCCTCCTGTCTTTTTTTTTATCGGCCGCCGGCTGACGACGGAACTCTCGCCTCACGACGATGGCGCGGTGTGTTGACGCGCGACATTGGCGCGCCTTGCGGGTTGGAGGTTGCGCCTCTTGAGTTGAGCGGCGTCTGGAATCGAAGGGCGCGCATCGTACAGGCAACAGCCCAAATCAGGGGGAGACCAATATGAAGAAGACGATCATCGCCGTTACCGCGGCGGCATTTCTCGGCAGCGCCGCTCTGGTACCGACGCCGGCCGCTGCATTTTTTCAGTTCATCGTGCCGATGGCCGTTTTGAAGGACAAAGAAAACAAGAAGTTCAAGGCGGTCAATCCATACGCCAAGAAGGTCGCGAAGAAGAAGAGCAGCAAGGGCAAGGCGATGAAGAAAAAGTAGTCGTCTCGCCGGACGGCGGGCGCGGCCAATCCCGGCGCCCCGCTGCTCGGAGACCCAATGGGGGGCCCAGCGCCCCCCATTTCGTTTCAGGTGCGACACGGAGAGGCAGCCGCGCCGCGTAAGCCGCTGCAGCCGCGCCCGTGCGGCGACCTGACGCTGCGGCAATCCTGCCCGTTGTCCCGGCCGCTCAAATGTGATTGATTGGCGTCGAGAGTTGGCCCGGAACGGCTTGCCAACCGGACATCGGGCCAACGGAACGAGTTGAAGGCAACCGAATTCAGGGCAGAAGAAGTTCAACAGCGCCCAGTGCTCGCGTCGAGAAGTGAGCGATCAGCGAGGCGTCCTAACCGACGCTAATCCCCAGCAGTCTTCGGGGGGCACTTGTGCCCCCCGCTTTTTTGTCGGCGCCGCCGGATGTCGGATGTCGTTCGCCGCGCCGGCTCCTTCGCGCCCGCCTCTATTCTACGCGGCGTGCGCTCGGCGGTGCGGCTTTCTTGCCCGCCGCACCGGCTCTTTCGCGCCCGCCTCTATATTCTACGCGGCGTGCGCTCGGCGGTGCGGCTTTCTTGCCCGCCGCACCGGCTCCTTCGCGCCCGCCTCTATTCTACGCGGCGTGCGCTCGGCGGTGCGGCAAGGTCACCGCACCGGGAAATCGAAATGGGTGTCCGGATAGGGCTCGTTGCGCAGCGTGAAATGCCACCATTCCTTGTTGTAGGGAATGAAGCCGCGCCGCCGCATCGCCTCCGCGAGCAGCGCGCGGTTGGCCTGCGCCGCGGCGCTCACGCTCTTGTCCGACGGCCATGAGCGCGGGCTGAAGAAGTCGTAGGGCGTGCCCATATCGAGCTCCTTGCCGCCCGTCTCGGCCAGGGTGAGATCGATCGTCGAGCCGCGCGAATGGCCGGAGCGCGACGCGATGTAGCCGTCGCGGAACAGGTTGCGCTTGTCGACCTCGGGATAGAAATCCGCCTTGCGCGCCACGTCGGCGAGGTTCTTCGCCCAGCGCACGAAGTGCTGCACCGCGCGCACCGGCCGGTAGCAGTCGAACGCCTTCAGCACGAGGCCGCGCGGCGCCAGATCGCGCGCCACCTGCGCCAGCGCCTCGGCCGCAGGGCGGGTGAGATAGCACACCGGCTTCTCGTAGCCGTCGATCGGCCGTCCGATGAAATTGTTCGAGCCGAGATAGCGCATCTCAACGATCAGCCCGGGCACGACCGACGCGACGTCGACGAACGCGCTGGGGCGCTCCTTGGGACGCTCCCGGGCGTCCGCAGTTGTGGAAGCGACCGTCATGGCTGCGAGTACGGCAAACCCGATTCGTTTCATGCCTATGTGTAGCAAGCCCGCGGTGAGCATCAATCCGCGCGCCTACGGGTCAGCCGTCCAGCCACGCCACCGCCCGGATCGGACTGCCGGTGCCGCCTTTGATCCTCAGCGGGAAGCCGATGAACCTGAACCGGCCCTTGCCCACGAGCTTGTCGAGATTGACCAGCCCCTCCATGTGCGTGAATCCGAGATCGCGGCAGACGTGATGGACCTCGAAATTGTTGCGTCCGGGCCGCCCGGGACTCACCGCCTCGACGCCGAACATGCCGATGCCCTTGTTGCCGAGCCAGGTCGCGGATTCCTTGGTCAGGCCCGGAAAGTCGGTGATGAAGGCCGGCGTGCCGTGGGTGCGGCGGAAGAAATCCATGTGCAGCAGCACGGTGTCCTTCGGCTTGATTGTGACGCCCGCGGCCTGTTCCGCGTTCTGCAGATCGTCGATGGAGATGTCCGACTTCAGCGGCTTGTGCGACAGGTCGAGACACACCGCCTCGGTGAAAAAGTTCTCCAGCGGCACCTGATCGATCGACGCCGCGCCCGGTTTGGCGTCGAAGTGCTTCGGAGCATCGACATGGGTGCCGGCGTGGTCGCCCAGCACCAGCGCCATGGTCGCGGACGAGAACTTGTAGCCGTCGGCGTCGCGCACCTCGTCGTGGGTCGAGAACGCCGTCATGATGACCTGCGGGTGGTTCGGCAACACCTGCATCTTGTGCTCGATGTCGCGGGACAGGTCGATCAGGATCATCGGCGGCTCTCCGTTGGCGAAACGCGGCGGCGCGCAAATCTAGCACGCACCGTTGCGCCGAACGCTTGTTTGCCATGCGCATCGGCAACGCCGCCGGGTGGGGTGAGAACGGCAACAAAACGTGCTAAAAGGCGAGAAATGACCGAACTGAGCATAACCCTCGCGCCGCCATGACCGCGCAGCGTCAAACCACCGAAGACCCTGCCTCCATCGCCGCGGCGATGCGCGACACGATGCTGTCCTTGGGCCGCCGCGCCAAGGCTGCGGCGCGGGTGCTTGCGCTCGCATCGTCGGAGCAGAAGGACCGCGCTCTGACCGCCATGGCCAAGGCGATTCGCGGCGGCAAGGACGCAATTCTCGCGGCCAACAAAGAAGATTTGGCCGAGGCGCGAGGTGCCGCCCTCAGCGTCTCGGCGCTCGACCGGCTGGAACTGAACGACCAGCGCATCGAGGCGATGGCCGAAGGCGTCGAGACGATCCGCGCCCTGCCCGACCCGGTCGGCAAGGTGACCGAATCGTGGCAGCGCCCGAACGGCTTGACCATCGAGCGCGTGCGCGTGCCCATCGGCGTCATCGGCATCGTCTACGAGAGCCGCCCCAACGTCACCGCCGACGCCGGCGCACTGGCGCTGAAGGCCGGCAACGCCGTGATCCTGCGCGGCGGCTCGGACGGCCATCGCTCGTCGCAGGCCATTCACGCGGCGCTGGCGCAGGGATTGCGCGAGGCCAACCTGCCTGAGGACGCCATTGCACTCGTCCCGACGCGCGACCGCGCCGCCGTCGGCATGATGCTGCAGGGCCTCGACGGTGCGATCGACGTCATCGTGCCGCGCGGCGGCAAGGGCCTGGTCGAGCGCGTGCAGAAGGAGGCGCGGGTGCCGGTGTTCGCGCATCTCGAAGGCGTGTGCCACGTCTATGTCGACAAGACCGCGCCGCTCGACATGGCGAAGAGCATCGTGCTGAATGCCAAAATGCGGCGCACCGGCGTCTGCGGGGCGGCCGAGACGCTGCTGGTCGACCGCGCTGCCGCGCCGACGCATCTGAAGCCGCTGGTCGCGATGCTGCTCGACGCCGGCTGCGAGGTGCGCGGCGACGACGCCGTGCAGAAGACCGACGCGCGCGTGAAGCCCGCAAGCGAGGCCGACTGGTCGACCGAGTATCTCGACAAGATCATCACCGCCGGCGTGGTGGACGGCGTGGACGCCGCCATCGGCCACATCGAGCGCTACGGCTCGCACCACACCGATGCGATCGTGACCGCGGACCAGGCGGCGGCGGACAAGTTCCTCAACGAGGTCGATTCGGCGATCGTGCTGCACAACGCCTCGACGCAGTTCGCCGACGGCGGCGAATTCGGCTTCGGCGCCGAGATCGGCATCGCCACCGGCAAGCTGCACGCGCGCGGCCCGGTCGGCGCCGAGCAGCTCACCAGTTTCAAATACCGCATTCGCGGCTCGGGGCAGATCAGGCCGTGAATAGCCACATACGCAGGCGCAACCCTCTCCCCTTGAGGGAGAGGGTGGTCCCGAGCGAAGCGAGGGACCGGGTGAGGGGTGCGCGCCTATGAACACCCCCTCACCCGGCTCGCGCCTTCGGCGCTCGCCACCCTCTCCCTCAAGGGGAGAGGGTAAGAAGCAAGCGGCGAGACCTCGCCTGGTCCTGCCCCCGCATGCGCCGGGGATGCGCATCGGCCTGTTCGGGGGCACGTTCGACCCGCCGCACGCCGCGCATCTGGCCGCAAGCCTGCTGGCGCTCAAGCGTCTGCAACTGGACCGGATCTGGTGGCTGGTGACGCCCGGGAATCCATTGAAGGACACCCGGCACCTCCAGCCGCTGGACCGGCGCATCGCCGCCGCCCGCAAGCTCGCCAACCATCGGCGCATCGACGTGAGCGGTCTCGAAGCTGTCATCCAGACGCGCTACACGTACGATACCCTGTCGTATCTGGTGCGGCGTTGCCCCGGCGTGCGCTTCGTCTGGGTCATGGGCGCCGACAACCTGCGGAGCTTCTACCGCTGGCAAAACTGGCGCGGCATCGCGAACCTCATGCCGATGGCGGTGATCGACCGCATGGGCTCGAGCCTCTATGCCACCGGCGGCCGGGCAAGCCTGGCGCTGGGCCGCTTCCGCCTGCCGGAACACACGGCGACCGCGCTGGCGCTCCGCAAGCCCCCGGCCTGGGTCTATCTCCACGGCCTGAAATCCCCGCTGTCGTCGACCGCCTTGCGCGCCCAGCGGACACCGCCGCGGAGAGGTTGAAACCGCCCGGCCGCAGTGCCTATCTTAATCGAAGCCGCCCCGGCGATTCCCGGGTGTGAGCGCAACCGAAAGGAACGGACGCCCCTGTCTCCCATTGCAGCCCCGCGGGCCAAGGCCCGCCGCGCATCCGGCCCCGCCTCCCGGCGCCCCGACGCCCAGCGCCCTGACGCCCAGCGCCCCGACGCCAAGGAGACGCTCCGCCTGATCCTCGACCGCCTCGACGACATCAAGGCCGAGGACACCGTCACCATCGACCTCACCGGAAAAACCTCGATCGCCGACACCATGGTGGTGTCGAGCGGCCGGTCGAACCGCCACGTCGGCTCCGCCGCCGACCGCGTCATCGAGGGCCTGAAGAAGGCCGGCGTGACCGGCATCCGGGTCGAGGGCATGCCGCATTGCGACTGGGTGCTGATCGACGCCGGCGACGTCGTCGTTCACATCTTCCGCCCCGAGGTGCGTGAGTTCTACAACCTCGAAAAGATGTGGGCGGCCGCGCCGCGCAGCCGCCGCGCGGGCTGACGAGCGAAGGATCGGGCGATGCGGCTCACGGTCGCCGCGGTCGGGCGCCTGAAGGACGGCCCCGAGCGCGAGCTTTCCGAGCGCTACCGCAAGCGCGCCGAGCAGATCGGCCGCCGCATCGGCATCCGCGACGTCGAAATCGTCGAGATCAGGGAAAGCCGGGCGCAGGACGTCGCCAAGCGCATGACCGAGGAGTCGATCGCGCTCGCCAACATCGTCCCCGACAAGGCCGTGATGGTGCTGCTCGACCGGAACGGCGACAATCTCGACAGCGCGGCGCTGGCGGCGCAACTGCGGCGCTGGCGCGACGACGGCAAGCCTGCCGCGGTGTTCGTCATCGGCGGCGACGACGGGCTTTCGCCGAGCCTCACCGGCCGGGCGAACTTAAGGCTGTCGTTCGGGGCTGCGACCTGGCCGCATCCGCTGGTGCGGGCGATGCTGCTGGAGCAGGTTTATCGCGCGCTGACGATGCTGGCGGGGCATCCGTATCATCGCGCCTGATGTTGCTTTCGCACCGCCTTGGGATTACCTCAGGCCGCGATGAACGCCCTCCGATCCCGGAGCGATTCGCGCCGCGCGGCCGCCGCCGCTGCCGTGGGAATCGCCGTCGCGCTCGGCGGGCCGCTCCCCTCCCCAGCCCAGACCTCGCTCGACGCGCTGCGGCTGCGCGACCGCGAGCTCGAAGCCATCCGGGCCGAGCAGAAGAAGGCCGCCGAGACCCGCGACAAGCTGCGCGACGAGATCGACGCGATCGGCGCCGACCGCCGCAAGCTCAACCAGGACCTGCTCGCGACCGCGTCGCGCCTGCGCGCGGCCGAATCGCGCATCGCGGAAACCGAGGCGCGGCTCGAACCGCTCGACGCGCGCGAGCGCTCGCTGCGGCGCTCGCTGGAGGACCGGCGGGCAACCGTCGCGGAGGTGCTGGCGGCGCTGCAGCGCATGGGCCGCAATCCGCCGCCCGCGCTGATGGTCCGGCCGGAGGACGCGCTGCAATCGGTGCGCAGCGCCATCCTGCTCGGCGCGGTGCTGCCGGAAATGCGGAGCCGCGCCGAAGCCCTGGCAAGGGACCTCTCCGAGCTATTGTCCGTCCGCAAGGAAATAGCGGGGGAAAAGGAGCGCCTCGCCCGCGACGTCGCCGCGCTGACCGGCGAGCGCCAGCGGACCGAGGCGCTGATCGCAACCCGGCAGCGCCGGCAGTCGGAAACGGAACAGGTGCTCGAAGCGGAACGGCAGAAGGCCGTGGTCCTGGCCCGTCAGGCCGACGATCTCAAAGATTTGATCGGAAAAGCCGAGCAGGGTCTCGACCGCGCCAGCCGCGCCGCGCGGGCCGCGGAACGCAGCGCCGCCGGCAAGCCAAAGGACGACCGGATCGATCTGGCGGCCCTGCGGGACCCGGGCCGAATCGCTCCGGCGATAGCCTTTGCCGCCGCGCGCGGCCGTTTACCGTTACCGGCGGTCGGCACGCGGACCAAGGCATTCGGCGCCCCGGACAGCCTCGGCGGCACCGAAAAGGGCTTAACCATTGCGACCCGGCCGGGAAGCCAGGTCACCGCGCCGTGCGACGGATGGGTCGTTTACGCTGGCGCCTTCCGCAATTACGGCCAAGTCTTGATCCTCAATGCCGGCGACGGATATCATGTGGTGCTTGCCGGGATGGATCGGATATCAGTCAGCGTCGGTCAGTTCGTGCTGACCGGCGAGCCTGTGGCGGTCATGGGACAGGGTTCTTCGGGACCGGGCTCCCAGGGATCGGCCGGCGCGGGCGCCAATCGGCCGACGCTCTACGTCGAGTTCCGCAAAGACGGCACCCCCGTCGATCCCAGCCCATGGTGGGCGGGGAGTGAAGGCGAAAAGGTTCGCGGATGATGCGCAAGACTATCCTGGTTCTGCTCGGCGCGGCTTCGGGCGTGGCCCTGACGCTGCTGATGACGCAACCGCAGCGGCCGCACTTCGGGCTGTGGTCGAGCGCCAAGGCCGCGGCGGCGGACACCTATCGGCAGCTCAACCTGTTCGGCGACGTGTTCGAGCGCGTGCGCGCCGACTACGTCGAGAAGCCCGACGACTCCAAGCTGATCGAGCATGCCATCAACGGCATGCTGACCGGCCTCGATCCGCATTCCAGCTACATGGAGCCGAAGGCCTTCCGCGACATGCAGGTGCAGACCCGCGGCGAGTTCGGCGGGCTGGGCATCGAAGTCACCATGGAAGACGGCCTGATCAAGGTGGTGGCGCCGATCGACGACACGCCCGCCCACAAGGCCGGCGTCATGGCCAACGACATCATCACCAAGCTCGACGACGAGCAGGTCCAGGGCCTGACCCTGAACCAGGCGGTCGAGAAGATGCGCGGCCCGGTCAACACCAAGATCCGGCTGACCATCATGCGCAAGGGCGCGGCCAAGCCGGTCGAGGTCACGATCACCCGCGACGTCATCCGCGTCCGCGCGGTCCGCTCTCGGGTCGAGGACGACATCGGCTACATCCGCGTCACGCAGTTCAACGAGCAGACCACCGACAACCTGCGGCGGGCGATCAACGACCTGCAGGCGCAAATCCCGGCCGACAAGCTGAAGGGTTATGTGCTGGACCTTCGCAACAATCCCGGCGGACTGCTCGACCAGGCGATCTCGGTGTCCGACGCGTTCCTGGAGCGCGGCGAAATCGTCTCGACGCGCGGCCGCAACACCGAAGAAACGCAGCGCTTCAGCGCCCGCGCCGGCGACCTGCTCAAGAACAAGCCGATCATCGTGCTGATCAACGGCGGCTCGGCCTCGGCGTCGGAAATCGTGGCCGGCGCGCTGCAGGACCACAAGCGGGCGACCGTCATCGGCACCCGCTCGTTCGGCAAGGGCTCGGTGCAGACCATCATTCCGCTCGGCGCCGGCAACGGCGCGCTGCGGCTGACGACGGCGCGCTACTACACGCCGTCGGGCCGCTCGATCCAGGCCAAAGGCATCTCGCCCGATATCGAGGTGCTGCAGGACGTTCCGGAGGAACTCAAGGCCCGCACCGACACCAAGGGCGAGGCCTCGCTGCGCGGCCACCTGAAGGCCGACGGCGATGAGCAGACCGGCTCGCAGTCCTACATTCCGCCCGACGCGAAGAACGACAAGGCGCTGAACTACGCCTTCGAATTGATCCGCGGCGCCAAGACCCACGCGGCCTACCCGCCGAATCCGAAGTCGCCGCGCGCCAACTGACGCGCCGGCATCCGAGTTGTCGCGGGGCGGCCCCATCGGCCGCCCCGTTTCGTTTGACAGCGTTTTCGAGCGAAGCGGGTACCGGTTCGCGTGAAGAAAATGCGTCAAAAAAGCTAGAGCCGCGGGCGCGAACCCAAGGCCGGCCTGGGTTATTCCGGTAAACGGAGAGTTAACGATCCCCCGCCTACGCTCGGCCTCATGATTCGCGAGGGCTTGCGGCCGTGGCGGACGACGAACTGAGCGCGCCGCTCGGGCAGAGTGCGCCGAAGAAGGGACGACGCCGGATCGCGATTCCGATCTCGGCGCCGAACCTGTTCGCCGTTGCGCTCGCCTCGGTCGTCGCAGTCTGCGCGGTTTGGGCCGTGGTGGTGGACGATCCGCTGGGCGGCGAACCGAAGGCCATGGTCGCGACCCGGGCTGCGCCCGCCAAGGTCGCCATGCCCGCGGTCACCTCGCCCGGCGCCGGACCGTCCCGTTACGAAGGACCGATTCCGCCGCTCTCGCAACCGGCACAGCCGCCGGCCGCGGCAGCGGCCGCCGCGCCGCCGTCCGGAGCCAAGACGGTCACCATCATCGACGGCTCGACCGGCAAGCGCCAGGAAGTGCCGATCGCGGGCGTTCGCGATGCGCGCGCGCCGGTGGACGAACGGTTGCTGGAAACCACCCGCCACGGCGCCATTCCCAAGGTCGGTCCCAACGGCGCGCGGCCGGCCGAGGTCTATGCCCGTCCGCAAAGCCCGGTGCCGAATCGCAGGAACAACCCGCAGATCGCCATCGTCGTCACCGGCCTTGGCGTGAGCGCCACCGCGACCGACCAGGCGATCGCCAGGCTGCCGGGGCCGATCACGCTCGCGTTCACGCCTTATGGCGGCCAGGTCGAAGCTGCGGTCGCGAGCGCCCGCGCCGACGGCCACGAGGTGCTGCTCCAGATGCCGATGGAGCCGTTCGACTATCCCGACAACGACCCCGGCCCGCAGACCCTGCTGATGTCGCTTTCGCCCGACCAGAACCTCGACCGGCTGCACTGGCTGATGAGCCGGTTCCGGGGCTATGTCGGGATCGTCAATTTCATGGGCGCGCGCTTCACGTCGTCGGAGCAGGCGCTCGGGCCGGTGATGCGCGAGACCGGAAAGCGCGGGCTGATCTACTTCGACGACGCCTCATCGCCGCGCAGTCTGGCAGGCCAGATCGCCGGCGCGAACAGCCTGCCGTTCGCCAAGGCCGACGTCTCCATCGACGCGGTGCCGACGCCCGCGCACATCGACCGGGCGCTGACGCGCCTTGAAGCGTTGGCGCGCGATCGCGGCGTCGTGGTCGCGGTGGCCACCGCGCTTCCGGCCTCGATCGAACGCATCGCACAGTGGGCCAAGGCCGCCGAGAGCCGAGGCTTCGTGCTGGTGCCCATCAGCGCGGTGGCGATCAAGCCGCGCTCGAGCTAGTTTCGCTGCCGTTCCGGATGCGGGCTGCATGCGCGCCCGGCCGGACCGACGGAGTGTGAATGCCCCGCTTCGAAGACCTGCCTTACCGGCCCTGCGCCGGGCTTTGCGTTCTCAACCGCGACGGACTTGTGTTCATCGGCCGCCGCGCGGAAGGCCCGGAACACATCGACGAAACCCATGTCTGGCAGATGCCGCAGGGCGGCATCGACGACGGCGAGGAACCGTATCCCGCCGCGCTGCGCGAGCTCCACGAAGAGACCAACATCAGATCGGTGGAATTGCTCGGCGAGATCGAGGGCTGGGTGAAATACGACATCCCGCGCGAGATCGTGGGCCAGGCGTGGAAGGGCCGCTACCGGGGCCAGAAGCAGAAGTGGTATGCCCTGCGCTTCGTGGGCGACAAGAGCGAAATCGATATCGCTCATCCCGCCGGCGGGCACGAGCCGGAGTTCATCGCCTGGCGCTGGGAGCCGATGAAGAACCTTCCCGATCTCGTGGTGCCGTTCAAACGCGCGACCTACGAGCGGGTGGTGAAGGAATTCTCGAAGTTCGGCGGCGCGCGGTGCGCGAGCAAATAACCGCGCCCCGGCCGGCGCCGCTTATCGCGCGTAGAGCCACGAATAGCGGAACCGGCGCCACTTCGCCTTCAGGTCTTGTGCCTGCAGCGCCGTGCTGCGCGCGGGCTCCGTCGTGTCGATCGAGTCCGCGCGCTGCCGCGCCGGAAAATTCGGCACTCCGACGACGCATTCAAGCTGTTTCGGTGCGGCCTGCGGATCGGCGTGTATGGCGCGATTGCCGATTGGGTCCGGCCTTGCGGCGTATCCGTGCTGGCTCATGGTTTCCTCCAGAGCGGGAGAAAAAGATGCGCCTGCCCGCGCCGGCCGTATAGCCGCGCAACCTCGCAACTATCGAAAGCTTGTTTCGAAACGACTGAACGCGCGCTGCGCGCTGCGCGCCGAGCGGATCGTCAATGCCCCAGCGCGGATTGCACCGCCTTGAGCTGTTCGAGCCTGGTTGCTGCTTGGTCTTTTGCGGGACCGTCCTGTGCGTCTGCGACGTCCTCTTCGAGGTTTTTGATCTGGCCGGCGAGCCCCTCGCGGTCGATGTCCTCGACGGCCGCGGCGAAGTCTGCGAGCACGGTCAGGCCCTTCGGATTGACCTCGGCAAAGCCGCCGCGCACCACGAAGCGCTTCTCGTTTTGGCCGAGGACGGTCAGCACGCCCGGACGCAGCAGCGCGACCAGCGGCGCATGGTCCTTAAGCACGCCGAACTCGCCCTCGGAGCCCGGCACCACGACATGCTCGACCTCGCCCGAGAACACGAGCTTTTCCGGCGAGGTGAGTTCGAAGTGGAAGGTGGCCATATTCGGATCAGCCCTTTGCCCTTGAAGCGAGAAGCGCGAATGCCGCCAATGGCGTCACGACGATAAAGGCGACCGACGACACCAACAGTCCAAGGTATGGATCGATCCGTCCGAACCATACCGAGGGCGCGTAGGCGAACATGAGAACTGCCGCCAGCAGCCCGCCGACCATGGCGAATAGGCAGGCCGGAACCATGCCTCGACGTCGCATCGGCCCTCTCACTGCTACGCCGCTTCCGCCGCGAGCCGCTTGCCCTTTTCGACCGCCTCTTCGATGGTGCCGACCATGTAGAAGGCGGCCTCCGGCAGGTGGTCGTACTTGCCTTCCACCAGGCCCTTGAAGCCCTTGATGGTGTCCTGCAGGTCGACGAGCTTGCCGGGCGAGCCGGTGAACACCTCGGCGACGAAGAACGGCTGGCTGAGGAAGCGCTCGATCTTGCGCGCGCGCGCCACCGTCAGCTTGTCCTCTTCCGACAGCTCGTCCATGCCGAGAATGGCGATGATGTCCTGCAGCGCCTTGTAGCGCTGCAGCACCTGCTGCACCTGCCGCGCCACCGCGTAGTGCTCGTCGCCGACGACGATCGGCGACAGCATGCGCGAGGTGCTATCGAGCGGGTCCACCGCCGGATAGATGCCCTTGGCGGCGATGTCGCGCGACAGCACGGTGGTGGCGTCGAGATGCGCGAACGAGGTGGCGGGCGCCGGATCGGTCAGGTCGTCGGCCGGCACGTAGATCGCCTGCACCGAAGTGACCGAGCCCTTGGTCGTGGTGGTGATGCGCTCCTGCAGCGCGCCCATGTCGGTGGCGAGGGTGGGCTGATAGCCCACCGCCGAGGGGATGCGGCCGAGCAGCGCCGACACTTCCGAGCCGGCTTGCGTGAAGCGGAAGATGTTGTCGACGAAGAACAGCACGTCCTGGCCCTGGTCGCGGAAGTGCTCGGCGACCGTCAGCCCGGTCAGGCCGACGCGGGCGCGCGCGCCCGGCGGCTCGTTCATCTGGCCGTACACCAGCGCGCACTTGGAGCCGGCGACGGAGCCCTTCTTCGGGTCCTTGTTGACGCCCGACTCGATCATCTCGTGGTAGAGATCGTTGCCCTCGCGGGTGCGCTCGCCGACGCCGGCGAACACCGAATAGCCGCCGTGCGCCTTCGCGATGTTGTTGATCAGCTCCATGATCAGCACGGTCTTGCCGACGCCGGCGCCGCCGAACAGGCCGATCTTGCCGCCCTTGGCGTAGGGCGCGAGCAGGTCCACCACCTTGATGCCGGTGACGAGAATCTGCGCCTCGGTCGACTGGTCGGTGTAGCTCGGCGCCTCCTGGTGGATGGCGCGACGGGCCTTCGCCGGAACCGGGCCCGCCTCGTCGACCGGATCGCCGACCACGTTGATGATGCGGCCGAGGCACTCGTCGCCGACCGGAACCGCGATCGGCTCGCCGGTGTCGGTGACCTCCTGGCCGCGCACCAGGCCTTCGGAGGTGTCCATCGCGATGGTGCGCACCGTGTTCTCGCCGAGATGCTGGGCGACTTCCAGCACCAGGCGGTTGCCGCCGTTCCTGGTCTCGAGCGCGTTCAGGATCGCCGGCAGGTGATCCTCAAACTGCACGTCGACGACGGCGCCGATGACCTGGGTGATCTTTCCGACTGCGTTGGGCGTTGCCATGTCGTCCTCTTAGCTCTTTGCCTTGCGCACGATCTTGCCCGAACTCCGCTTCACGGGTTTCGGGATCATGCGCTACAGCGCCTCCGCGCCGGAGATGATCTCGATCAGTTCCTTGGTGATCATCGCCTGACGGGTGCGGTTGTAAGTGATGGTCTGCTTGCGGATCATCTCGCCGGCGTTGCGGGTGGCGTTGTCCATCGCCGACATGCGCGCGCCCTGCTCGGACGCCGCGTTTTCGAGCAGCGCGCGGAACACCTGAACCGAGATGTTGCGCGGCAGCAGCTCGGCAAGAATGTCGAGCTCGTCCGGCTCGTATTCGTAGTTGATCGTGCCGCCCTCGCCGCCGCCCGCCTCGATCACCGGCGGGATCATCTGCAGCGCGGTCGGGACCTGCACCACAACCGAGCGGAAGCGCGAGAAGAACAGCGTGGCGACGTCAAACTCGCCCTTCTCGTACAGCTCCAGAATCTTGGCTCCGACGCGCTCGGCGTGTTCGAAGCCCAGCGCCTTCACCCGAAGCTCGATCGTCTCGACGATGTTCTGCGCGTAGTTGCGGCGGAGCTGGTCGTAGCCCTTGCGGCCGACGCACAGAATCTTGACGGTCTTGCCCTGACCGACCAGCGCATTGATCTTCTCGCGCGCAAGCCGGACGATCGTGGAATTGAACGCGCCGCACAGACCGCGCTCGGCGGTGCAGACCACCAGCAGGTGGACCTGGTCGCTGCCGGTGCCGCCGAGCAGCCGCGGCGCCGACCCCGGATCGGACACCGACGCCGCGATGTTGCGCAGCACCTTCTCCATGCTCTCGGCGTAGGGCCGCGCGGCCTCGGCCGCCGCCTGCGCACGGCGCAGCTTCGACGCCGCCACCATCTGCATCGCCTTGGTGATCTTCTGCGTCGCCTTGGTCGCGGCGATGCGGACCCGCATGTCCTTGAGAGAAGCCATATCAGTATGCCGGCGCTTGAGTGATGGCTTCGCCGCTCGCCGCAGCGTACTCCCTCCCCCCTTGTGGGGGAGGGTTGGGGAGGGGGGTGGCGGCAGGCGCGGTCGCTCGCGGCTTACCCCCCTCCCTAGCCCTCCCCCACAAGGGGGGAGGGAACAGGCCTGCGTGTGTGGCGAACATCGTGCTCATCGTCACGCGAATGTCCTGGCGTAGCCGTCGACCACGCCCTTGAGCCTGGCCGCGGTGGCGTCGGTCAGGTCGCCGGTCTTGCGGACGTCTTCGAGGATGTCCGCGTTCTTGGTGCGGACCAGCGTCAGCAACCCGTCCTCGAAGGCGCGGACGCGATTGACCGGAAGCGGATCGAGATAGCCGTTCACGCCGGCGTAGATCACCACCACCTGCTCTTCCATCTTCAGCGGCGAGAACTGCGGCTGCTTGAGCAACTCGGTCAGCCGCGCGCCGCGGTTCAGCAGGCGCTGCGTCGTCGCATCGAGGTCGGAGCCGAACTGCGCGAACGCCGCCATTTCACGGTACTGCGCCAGTTCGCCCTTGATGCGGCCGGCGACCTTCTTCATCGCCTTGGTCTGCGCCGCGCTGCCCACGCGCGACACCGAAAGCCCGACGTTCACCGCAGGCCGGATGCCCTGGTAGAACAGGTCGGTCTCCAGGAAGATCTGGCCGTCGGTGATCGAGATCACGTTGGTCGGAATGTAGGCCGACACGTCGTTGGCCTGGGTCTCGATCACCGGCAATGCGGTGAGCGAACCCGCGCCCGCGCCGTCGCCCATCTTGGCCGCGCGCTCCAGAAGCCGCGAGTGCAGATAGAACACGTCGCCCGGATACGCCTCGCGGCCCGGCGGGCGGCGCAGCAGCAGCGACATCTGGCGGTAGGAGACGGCCTGCTTGGACAAGTCGTCGTACATGATCACGGCGTGCATGCCGTTGTCGCGGAAGAACTCGCCCATGGTGCAGCCGGCAAACGGCGCCAGGAACTGCATCGGCGCCGGATCGGAGGCGGTCGCGGCGACCACGATCGAGTATTCCAGCGCACCCTGCTCTTCCAGCACCTTCACGAACTGCGCCACCGTCGAACGCTTCTGGCCGACCGCGACATAGACGCAGTACAGCTTGATCTTCTCGTCCGGCTGCGCGTTCAGCGGCTTCTGGTTCAGGATCGTGTCGAGCGCGATCGCGGTCTTGCCGGTCTGCCGGTCGCCGATGATCAGCTCGCGCTGGCCGCGGCCGATCGGGATCAGCGCATCGACCGCCTTCAGCCCCGTCGCCATCGGCTCGTGCACCGACTTGCGCGGAATGATGCCGGGCGCCTTCACGTCCACGCGGGCGCGCTTGTCGGCCTTGATCGGGCCCTTGCCGTCGATCGGATTGCCGAGCGCGTCGACCACGCGGCCGAGCAGCCCCTTGCCCACCGGAACGTCCACGATGGCGCGGGTGCGCTTGACGGTCTGGCCTTCCTTGATCTCGCGGTCGTTGCCGAAGATCACGATGCCGACGTTGTCGATTTCGAGGTTCAGCGCCATGCCGCGAACGCCGTTCTCGAACTCCACCATCTCGCCGGCCTGCACGTTGTCGAGGCCATAGACGCGGGCGATGCCGTCGCCGACCGACAGCACCTGGCCGACCTCCGTAACCTCGGCTTCCTGGCCGAAGTTCTTGATCTGCTCTTTCAGGATCGCGGAGATTTCTGCGGCGCGGATATCCATCAGCCTGCCTCTTTCATCGCGTGCTTGATCGCATTGAGCCTGGTGCGAAGCGAACTGTCGACCATCCGCGAGCCGAGCTTGACCACGAGCCCGCCGATGATCGAGGGATCGACCTTCACGTCGAGATCCACCGACTTGCCGCCGCTCACCGCCTTCAGCGCCGCCTTCAGCGCCTCGATGTGGTTGTCGGACAGCGGCTCGGCCGCCGTCACCTCCGCCGTGACCTCGCCCTTCCAGCGCGCAACCAGCGTCCGGAACGACCGGATCATGTCGCGCACCGCAAACAGCCGCCGGTTCGACGCCACAAGCTTCAGGAAGTTCAAAGCAAGGCTCTCGATCCCGGCCTTGGCAAGCACCGCACCCAGCGCACGGCCCTGCTCCTCGGCGCCAAAAACAGGGCTCCGAACCAGCCGAAGCAGGTCCGGGCTCCCAGCAACCATCGCGTCGAACGTCTCAAGATCGGCGCGGACGGCATCGACGGCCTTCTCCTCAAGGGCGAGGTCGAACAACGCCGTCGCGTAGCGACCGGCCATGCCGGATACAATCGGTTCTTCGCCTGCCACGTCTTTCGTGCTCTTGAATGTCCAATCCGCAAGCTTGGCACCGGCCGGACTGGCGCGGCACAAACCCTTGGATTTCAAGGGAAATTTGGCGATTTCGGGGGTCGTCGCGGAAAGCCTCGAAACCCGGCCAAAATCGCGCGGTTGCGTAACATATCGATCCCTGCGGTGCAACACGCGGCGATGTCACCGCACGCCAGGACCAGCCTGCATTTTCAGCCGCAAGCCGGGGCCGATTCCGGCCCGGCTTGGGCGCATGGCCCGCTGCCCTCTCCCGACAAAATCGGCCGTCCGAACCTGCGTGGCCCGTCCCCTACGGCGCCTTCGGGCCGTTGGCGAGATACCAGTCGAGAATCTGCTCGCCGGTCCAGAACAGTACGTCGGACTTGCGGCGGATGTTGGCGAAAATCCTGCGGAAGTATTTCAGCCGGTGCGGCGCGCCCATGATGTAGGGGTGCACCACCAGCGCCATGACGCGCGCGCCGTCGGCCGAGTCCTCGTAGATCTGCTCGAACTGGTCCATGGCGCGGTCGTAATACTCCGACGCCTTGTGATGCTGGATCAGCATCATCGCCACGTCGTTGCATTCCTGGGTGTAGGGAATGTTGACGATCGGCCTGGTGCGGGTCTTGAGCCACACCGGCTGGTCGTCGAGCACCCAGTCGGCGACGTAGTCGTAGCCGTCTTCCTTCAGCAGGTCCGGCGTCTGCCAGGTTTCGGTGAGGCCCGGTCCGAGCCAGCCGCGCGGCGGCTTGCCGGTGGCCTTTTTGATCGCCTCGGTCGTCATGTGGATGTCGGCCTTCTCGTCCGGCACCTTCTGCATGTTGCGCTGGGTGTAGCCGTGGCCGATGAACTCCCACTTGCGGTCGAGCGCGGCCTTCACGATCGGCGGGAACGCATGAATGGCGCAGCCGTTGATCGCCAGCACGCCGGGCACCTGGAATTCGTCGAACACCTTGAGCATCCGCCAGAAGCCGACGCGGTTGCCGTACTCGTGCCAGCACCAGTTCGGCACGTCGGGCATCGGCGCGCCGCCGGCCGGCGGCGTCAGCACGGTGCGCGGCATGGTGTCCTTCTCGTCCCATTCCTCGACGTTGACGATCACCCAGAACGCCATGCGCGCGCCGCCGGGCAGCGCGAGCTTCGGCCGGTCGGCGATCGCCGAATAGGAAATCCGCTGGGTCGGCAGCAGGCCCTGCGCGGGGGAGGTGGGAGCGTTCATGGCGGCGTTCTCCTGTGCGTTTGCGCGAATGCTGGCATAGCCGCGGCGTCCGGCCAACACGCCCGGCATGCCACCCGAGCGCAGCCGACCGTTGCGATTTTGCCGCGCCCAGCCACGCGCATTTGGCGTAGCTTGCCCGGACCAACTGACCCGCGCCGGGTCAAGGACGTCCGAAGCGATGAATCGAACTCCGTCCGCGGATGCGGGCGCGACAAACCTGCTCGTCGCGCTGACCCTGATGTGGCTGACCGGAGTGGCCTTGCGGCTGCCGCTGCTTGCGGTGCCGCCGGTCATCCCGCTGATCCACAACGACCTGCACATGAGCGAGACCCAGGTTGGCGCGCTGATCGGCCTGCCGCTGGTGATGTTTGCGCTCGCGGGCGTTCCCGGATCGCTGCTGATCGCGCGCTACGGCGCGGTCGCGATCGGGATTTTCGGACTGTGGGTGGCGGGACTGGCCGCCGCCGCGCGCGCCTTCGCCGTCGACATCTGGACGCTCTATGCCGCCACCGTCGTCACCGGCTTCGGTATCGCCATCCTGCAACCGGTGTTGCCGACGCTGGTCCGCGCCTGGACGCCGCAACGCATCGGGCTGGGCAATGCCGTCTTCACCAACGGCATCGTGATCGGCGCGACGCTGTCCGGAACCATGACGATCCCGTTCGTGCTGCCGCTGGTCGACCGGAGCTGGCGCGCGGCGATCCTGCTGTGGGCCGTGCCGGGCCTCATCGCTGCCTTGCTGTTCGTGCTGCTCGCGCCCCGCATGCAGGCGCCGGTCCGCGCGCCGGAGATGCCGCGGCGCTGGTGGCCGGACTGGCGCAGCCCGCAGCTCTGGCTGCTCGGGCTTACGTTCGGCAGCAACAACGCGATGTTCTTCGGCGCCAACGCCTTCATTCCGGACTATCTCAACGCTGCGGGCCGCGGCGACCTGATCGGGCACGCGCTCGGCTGGCTCAACGGCACGCAGCTTCTGGCCTCGCTGGTGCTGCTGCTGACCGCCGAGCGTATGCAGCGCAAGACCTGGCCTTTCACGGTGTTCGGCCCGCTCACCTTCGCCGGCCTGATCGCGGTCGTGGTCGGCGACGGCGTCTGGGTCGTGATCGGGTCCGGCGTGTTCGGCTTCGCTGCGGCGATCTCGTTCGTCGTCACCTTCGCGCTGCCCGCGCGCCTCAGTCCGCCCGACGACGTGCATCGCGTGGCCGGAGGGATGTTCACCATCAGCTACAGCTTCGCGGTGCTGGTTCCGATCGTATGCGGCGCGCTATGGGACCTGACCGGGATTCCCTGGACCGCATTTCTGCCGCTCGCGCTCTGCGCGCTCACGCTCACGTCGCTCGGCACGATCTTGAGCCGGCGCAGCGCGCATCATTGAGGCATGATCCCGAAAAGTGGGAACCGGTTTTCGGATTATGATCATGCCTACACAGAATCGGAGGCAACCGATGGCTTGGCTGACCCTGTTTCTGGCCGGCCTGTTCGAGGTCGGATGGGCGATCGGGCTGAAATACACCGATGGCTTCAGCCGGCTGTGGCCGTCGGTGTGGACGGCGCTGGCGATGGTCGTGAGCATCGTGCTCCTCGGTCTGGCGCTGAGGGAACTGCCGGTCGGTACCGCCTATGCGGTCTGGACCGGAGTCGGCGCGGTTGGGACTGCGGCGCTCGGCATCTACCTGTTCGGCGAGCCCGCGACCGCCGCGCGGCTCGCCTCGATCGGGCTGATCCTGGCCGGCATCGTCGGGCTGAAGCTCGTGACGTGATGGCGCATGACAGGCATGTGGACGGGCGGTGCAACGGCGCCCGCAGGCACGCTAAAAGACCCGGCCCCGACTCGGCGCGGCAATTCCTCCCGACGGCATTTCGCAGGTGACGTTTGGCCAATAAGTCAGGATTGACCGACGCCGCCGTGGCCAAGCTGCTGCTGGTGGCGCTCAGCTTCTGCTGGGGCCTGTCGTGGTCCGCGATGCGGATCGCGCTCGACGAATTGTCGCCGTGGTCGATGCGGCTCCTTGGCTACAGCATCGGCGCCGCGACCATGTTTGTGCTGATCAAGGCGCAGGGCCGTCCGCTCGCGATCCCCGGCGGGCGCAACGCGCTGCACGTGTTCGTCGCCGCCCTGTTCATCGTCGTGGCGTTCGGCATTGCCGGCACCTTCGCGCAGCTTCTGGCGCAGACCTCGCGCGTCATCATCGTCAACTACTCCATGCCGGTCTGGGGCAGCCTGATGGCCTATTTCGTGCTGCGCGAGCGCGTCGACCGGCGCTCTGCTATCGGGCTCGCGCTGTGCATCGCAGGACTCGGCGTGCTGGTCGCGCCGGTGTTCGAAGAGTCGCTCGCCGAACCGATCGGACTGCTGCTCGCGCTGGTCTGCGCGCTGGGCTGGGCGGGCGGCACCGTTTACATGAAATGGGCGCGCATTCAGGGCGACCTGCTGGCGATCACGTTCTGGCAGATCATGGTCGGCGTCGCGGCCTTCGCCATCGGCTATCTGGCGTTCGAGGGCCTGCCGAAGTTCGAGGCGCTGCAATGGCGGACCTGGGGCGGCGTGCTGTTCAACGGCATTCTCGGCACCGGGATTGCGTACTTCATCTGGTTCAACATCATCGGCCGGCTGTCGACGGCGATGGCTTCGCTCGGCACACTGATGAACCCTGTGGTCGGCGTGATCGGGGCTGCGATCCTGCTCGGCGACCGCCCGACGATTCCGGATATCGTCGGCTTTGCGCTGATCTTCGGCGCCGCGGCCTGCGTGCTGCTGCCGCGCCGCCAGTCCCCGAGCAAAGCTCCGGCTGCATAGGATTCGGCTGTGCCCGCTTTTCCGGCCATCGACGAACAGACGCGCACCAAGCTGCTGCTGGTGCTGTGCGGCATCTGCTGGGGCGTGAACTGGCCGCTGATCAAGATCGGCATCGGCGGCCTCACGCCGTGGAGCTACCGGCTGCTGGTGTTCGTCGTCGGCGCCGTCATTCTGATGGCGGTCGTGATCTTCACCGGCCGCCGCGTGATGGAACCGCGCGGCATGACCTGGGTGCACCTGTTCGCGTCGAGCATGCTGAACGTCGCAGCGTTCGGCATCTTCAGCACCTTCGCGATGCTCACCGCCTCGACGTCGCGCGTCGCGGTGGTGAGCTACTCGTTTCCGGTGTGGGCCTGCCTGCTGGCGTGGCTGGTGCTGGGCGAGAAATTGCGCGGCGGCGCCCTGCTCGGCCTCGCGCTCTGTCTCGGCGGACTCGCCGTGCTGGTCTATCCGGTGATCGAGTCGAGCGCCGTGATCGGCCTCGGCCTCTCGCTCGCCTCGGCGATGGCCTGGGCCATCGGCACCATCTACCTCAAGCTGGTCCGCATTCCCGGCGACATGCTGGTCAACACCGCATGGCAGATCGCCATGGCCATGGCGGTGATGTTCGTGCTGACGGTGACGTTCCAGGGCTGGCCCACGTTCGAGCCGGTGCCGCCGGTCGCGCTCGCCGCGGCGGTGCTCAACGGCCTGTTCGGGTCCGCGGTGGCCTATCTGCTCTGGTACCACATCGTCGGCCGCCTGCCCGCGACCACGGCGTCGCTCGGCTCGCTGATGTCGCCCGCAGTCGGCGTGGTCAGCGCGGTGCTGATCCTCGGCGAGTGGCCGAGCGCAATCGACGTTGTGGGCTTCACGCTGATTTTCGCGGCCGCAGTTTCCGCTATCCTCCAGCCGCGAAGTCCCGCTCCCGGCCCGGAGGCCCGCCGGTAAGCGGCGGGCGAATTCCCAAAGTCGGTATTAGGTAGCAGTCAACCTACATCTTTTCGCAGTATGGGCAGCTATCAGGCCACCACAATTCGCCTAGCTCTTTGATCTTGTCAGTCAATTCCTTCTGACTGTAGCCGGAAATTTCTCCAGATTTCAGCTGGCTGCTACCTAGCTTATAAGCGTCCAGTAAATCGCCGCTGCCCTCCAAATATGATCCTCCATGCCATGCGCATTCCTTCAACGTCCCGGCCTCGCAAAGAACGCTCAATGCGGTGTAATGCAACTCTTCAGCCTCCATCATCAGTCTTTTCGTAATGCCCATTACAGGTCTCCTTCGACTTGGAGGATGATCATATGGGGAAGGACGACTATCGCTGCCACTTTGAGGCAGTGTTGCTGTCTTAGTTGCCTTTAGGTTAGTCACTGCCCCTCTGCTTTGGTTTGGGCGGCCTTTTTCACGAGGGGCCCGGACGCTCAGTCTGGGAAAGATGCTGCACCCCTCTAACGACGGGGCCTATGTCACCTTCAAGGCATGCGGTTCTTAAAGAACGGCGGCGAGCCGTTCTGTGCCAAGCGCGGAGGCGCCAACACTTATGAGTTCAAGAGCCGCAAAATTTTCAAATGCGCGGTCTGCAAGTCCCTGTTCTCGCTCGCATCCAGCGCCATCTTCGTCAAACTAGAAGAAGCTTACCGGATCGACATCCACGTCGAGCTGAAGCGTGCCCTTGGCCTTGGGCGCTGCGGCAAGCCAGTCGCGCAGATACGCCGACAAATCGTAGCCGCGCGGCGCCTTTACCAAAATGCGGAAGCGATGGCGGCCGCGCACCAGTGCGAGCGGCGCTTCGGCGGGACCGAGCACGCGCACCGTCTCGTCGTGTGGCGCAACCGCCGCGATCTTGCGCGCGTGCGCTTCGGTCGCGTGCTTGTCGGCGCCCGACACCAGCAGGCTCGCCAGCCGTCCGAACGGCGGATAGCCGGTCTTCTCGCGCACCTCGATCTCGGCCGCATAGAACGCCTCGCGGTCCTGCGCGATCAGGGCGCGCATCACCGGATGCTCCGGCTGGTGTGTCTGCAGATAGCCGTAGCCGCGGCCTTCCTCGCGGCCGGCCCGGCCCACGACCTGATGCAGAAGCTGGAACGTCCGCTCGGCCGCGCGCGGATCGCCGTTCGCAAGTCCGAGGTCGGCGTCGACAATGCCGACAAGATTGAGCTTCGGAAAATGATGACCCTTGGCCACAAGCTGCGTGCCGACGACGATGTCGAAGCGGCCCTGCGCCACGTCGTCGAGCTCCTGCCGCAGCCGCTCGACCGAATCGACCATGTCGCTGGACAGCACCAGCATGCGCGCGCCGGGAAACAGCTCGGCGGCCTCCTGCTCCAGCCGCTCCACGCCGGGACCGACCGCGACGAAGCTGCCCTGCGTCTGGCACTTCGGGCATTGCTCCGGCGTCGGCACGGCATAGCCGCAGTGATGGCAGACCAGACGCCTGCGGAAGCGGTGATCGACCAGCCAGGCGTCGCAATTGGGACACGCCATGCGGTGACCGCAGGAATTGCACAGCGTGAGCGGCGCGAAGCCGCGGCGGTTGAGGAAGAGAAGCGCCTGCTCGCCGCGCTCCAGCGCAATCTTCACGGCCTCCGCGAGACGCGGCGCGATGAAGCGCCCGCGCGCCGGGCCTTCGCGGCGAAGGTCGATGGCCTCGACCGACGGCAGATGCTGGCCGCCGAACCGCTCCGGCAGTTGCAGGTGCGCGTAGCGGCCGCGTTTGGCGTTGACCACGCTTTCCACCGAGGGCGTCGCCGACGCCAGCACAACGGGAATTCCGGCCTCGCGCGCGCGCACCACCGCCATGTCGCGGGCGTGGTAGCGCACGCCGTCCTCCTGCTTGTAGGCCGGGTCGTGCTCCTCATCGAGCACGATCAGGCCCAGGTCGGCATAGGGCAGGAACAGCGCCGAGCGCGCGCCCACAATCACCGGTGCTTCGCCCGCGGCGACCGCGGTCCAGGTGCGCGCGCGCAGCCGCGGCGCGATCTCGGAGTGCCATTCCGCCGGCCGGACGCCAAACCGCTCGGCGAAGCGGTCGAGAAACTGCGCGGTGAGCGCGATCTCCGGCATCAGGATCAGCACCTGACGGCCGCGTCGCACCGTCTCGGCCACCGCCTCGAAATAGACCTCGGTCTTGCCCGAGCCGGTGACGCCGTCGAGCAGCGTCACCGAATAGCCGCTCTTGGCGATGCTCGCGCGCAAGGCGTCGGCCGCCGCGCGCTGCGCATCGGTGAACTCAGGCACGCTATGATCGGGATCGGGCGGGCGCGCCACCGGCTCCGGCGGCAGCAGCACCGTCTCCAGCGCACCGTCGTCCACGAGGCCGTCGATCACGCCGGGCGACACGCCGGCCTCGCGCGCAGCCTCGCCCTTGGAGCGCACCATACCGTCGGCGAGGAGCTGCAGCACCCGCCCGCGCGGCGCGGTCATGCGCTTGGGCTGCGGGCCCGAGAGCCGCACGCCGACCTTCTCGCGCGCCGGGCCGAGATGCTGGCCCATCCGCAGGCACATGCGCAGCACCATGCCGCGCGGCGACAGCGTGTAGCCCGCGACCCAGTCGACGAACTTGCGCAACTCGGGCCGGAGCGGCGGATAGTCGAGCTTCAGCTCGACGTCCTTCATGCGGTTGTGCAGGCCGGGCTTGATCTCGACGTTGTCGGCCCAGATCACGCCGATGGCCTCGCGCGCGCCGAGCGGCACGCTCACGATGTCGCCCGGCTTCAGCGCAAGCGCCGCCGGCGCCCGGTACGAATAGGCGTGGTCGAGCGCGACCGGCACCAGAACATCGACATAAGGCGTGGCCATCAGCCAGATGTGGCCGATTCCGGCGGGTTAAGGAAGGGTCAACGCGGGCGGCGGACAATGCCCGGGATATGGCCGCGAAGATCGCCAAAAAATTCGATGCAGCCGCCTCCGACGCCGCAGCCGAGGCCACGCGCTGGCTCGCGCACCTCGGCGCCGAGCGCCGCATGTCGCCGAAGACCGTGGAAGCCTACGAGCGCGACCTGCGGCAGTTTCTCTGCTTCCTGACCGAACATCTCGGCGGCGCTCCGGGCCTCAAGGAACTGGCACGGCTCACGCCCGCCGACGTCCGCGCCTTCATGGCGGCGCGCAGGGCCGTTGGCGCAAGCAGCCGTTCGCTGATGCGTTCGCTCGCCGGCCTGCGCTCGTTCGGGCGGTTCCTGGAACGCGGCGGCAAGGGCAAGGTCGGCGCGCTGACCGCCGTGCGCGCGCCCAAGGTGCCCAAGACTTTGCCGAAGCCGCTCGCCGTATCCGCCGCCAGACGCATCGCCGACACGGACTTGCGCGCCGGCGAGGAACGCGAGCCGTGGATTCTGGCGCGCGACGCCGCGGTTCTGGCGCTGCTCTACGGCAGCGGGCTTCGCATCTCCGAGGCGCTGGGATTGAAGCGCGGCGACGTGCCGGAACCCGGCCATGGCGACGCCGTCACCGTCACGGGCAAGGGCAACAAGCAGCGCATGGTGCCGCTGCTACCGCAGGTGACGCAGGCGATTGCGGATTATGTTGTGCAATGTCCCTTTGACCTTCCTGCCGAAGGCGCGCTGTTCCTCGGCGCCAAGGGCGGACCATTATCGCCGCGCATCGTGCAGCTTGCGATGGAGCGGCTGCGCGGCGCGCTCGGCCTGCCGGACAGCGCCACGCCACATGCGTTGCGGCACTCGTTCGCCACGCATCTGCTGGCGCGCGGCGGCGATCTGCGCGCGATCCAGGAACTGCTCGGCCACGCCTCGCTGTCAACGACGCAGATCTACACCGCCGTCGACACCGACCGCCTGCTCGACGTCTACAAGAGCGCGCATCCCCGCGCGTAATCGAAAATTTATGTGACGGACGTTTGCGTCCGCCCGCACTTGTCACGTCCGCGTGTTAAATGACCCCCATCGGACGTATTGTCCGCATAAGAAACCGATGGGGATCGACAATGAGTCACGCCGTTCACGCGGTTCAGCACGAAGCCGAACACCAGATCAAGCACGACAGCGAGCACGGCGGCCACGGTGGCGGGCACAAGGACCTGCTCGACGCCCGCAACAAGAAGGTCGCGCTGCTGATCGCCGTGCTGGCGCTTTGCCTGGCGTTCTCGGAGACGCTCGGCAAGAGCGCGCAGACCAACGCGATCAGCTTCAACGTCGAGGCGTCGAACCTGTGGGCGTTCTTCCAGGCCAAGACCATCCGGCAGACCATGGTCCAGACCGGAACCGAAATCCTGAAGCTCGACCTGGTCAGGGAGAGCGGCGACGCCGCCGCGACCAAGGCCGCGCTGACCAAGCGCATCCAGAGCTGGGAGCAGATCGCCGCGCGCTACAACACCGAACCGATGGACCGCCCGGTCCGCAAGGAGGTCAACATCAATCCGCCCTACGGCGAGGGCCGGCGCGAGCTGATGGCGCTGGCGATGGCGGCGGAAAAGAAGCGCGACACGTCGCTGGAACGCTACCATCACTACGAGGTGGCGTCGGCGGCGTTCCAGATCGGCATCGTGCTCGCGTCGGCGACCGTCATCACGGGAATGGTGCTGCTGAGTTTCTTCGCCGCGGGCCTCGGCGTCGTGGGTCTGGGCTTCATGGCGATCGGGCTGTTTGCACCGCATGCGGTGCATTTGTTCTGACCCGCGCTTGGCCACACGTTCGGGCACCCTCTCCCCATCAGGGCGTTCACGCCCGTCTTCGACGGGCTATGGGGAGAGGGTGACGGAGTTCGCGGCACACGTCCGTGCAATACCTGACTCAGCTCCGCACCCGCCCGCCGTCGACGTTGATGGTCTGGCCGGTGATGAAGGCTGCGTCGTCGCTGGTCAGGAACGACAGGGTGCCGACCAGATCGTCCGGCACCTCGACGCGCCTGATCGCCTGCGCATTGGCGGCGAACTGGAACTCCTCATCCATGTCCTTCATGCCGGCGCGCGGCTTGCGCGAAAGCGTTCCCGGCGAGCGCGTCAGCCCCGGCGAGATCGCGTTGACCGTGATGCCGTGCGGCCCAAGCTCGCTCGCCAGCGCGCGCGTGAAGCCGACGATGCCGCCCTTGCTCGCGACGTAATGCACGAAGCCGGTCACCACACTGCCCAGCGTGCTCGATGCCATGTTGACGATGCGGCCCCATTGGCGCTGCTTCATGCCCGGCACGAAGGCCGCGCTGGTGAGAAACGCGCTGTCGAGGTTGATCGAGAGAATCCGCCGCCACTCCTGGAAGGTCATGGTGTCGAACGCCTGCTGCGGATAGACGCCGGCGCAGTTGATCAGGATGTCGCAGCGGCCGAACGCCTTCTCGACGTCGCTCTTTAACGCCGCGACCGACTGCTCCGACGCCACATCGCAGCGGCAGGCGAGCGCGCGGCGGCCCGCGGCCTCGACCATCGACACGGTCTCATTGCCCGGCTCGAGATCGGCGATGGCGACGTCGACGCCATCCTCGGCGAGACGCCTAGCGAACGCCTGGCCGATGCCCTTGCCCGCGCCGGTGACGACCGCGACCTTGTCCTTGTGGCCCCTGCCCATTCCGTATTCTCCTTATGCGCGCACCAGCCCGCCGTTCACGTAAAACGTCTGCCCGGTGACGAACGCCGCATCGTCGCCGGTCAGATACGACAGCGTACCGGTCAGATCGTCCGGCGTCATGCCGCGCGGAATCGCCTGCCGCCGCGCGTTGTTGACGAAGGCCTGCTCCATGTCGGCGTCGCCCGGGCGCGGGCCGCGCTTCATCGCGCCGGGCGTGCGCGTGAGCGTCGGCGCGATGGCATTGACCGTGATGCCGTGCGGCCCAAGCTCGCTTGCCAGCGCCCTCGTCAACCCGATCATGCCGCCCTTGCTCGCGATGTAGTGGACGTAGCCGAGCGTCACGGTGCCGAAGGTGCTCGACGCCATGTTGACGATGCGGCCCCATCCGCGCCGCTTCATGCCGGGCACGAAGGCCTGACAGGTGAGAAACGCCGAATCGAGATTGATCGACAGCACCCGCCGCCAGTCCGTGAATTTAACCTGATCGAACGGCTGCATCTGGAAGATGCCGGCGTTGTTCACCAGGATGTCGCATTGGCCGAACGCGCGCTCGACCTCGGCTGCCAGCGCGGCAACGTCGTCCGGCGAGGACACGTCGCATTGGACGAACAACGATCGGCGTCCCGCGCGCTCGATGGCCTTTAACGTGTCGTCGGCCGCCTGCACGTCGGCAATGACAACGTGGCAGCCGTCCTCGGCCAATCGCCTGGCGAACGCCTGCCCGATGCCGGACGCCGCGCCCGTGACGACGGCGATCTTGTCGCGGTGGGAATTGGCCACGAACTTGCCTCCTAGGCCTCGGCCGGCGGAGGAAGGCTATCACATATGAATCGCGCGCTTCGCCACCGCCAGCGCCGCCTCCTTCACCGCCTCGGGTAAGGTCGGGTGCGCGTGGCAGGTGCGCGCAATGTCTTCGGACGACGCGCCGAACTCCATCGCAACGGCAGCTTCCGCGATCATGTTGCCGGCGTCGGCGCCGACGATGTGCACGCCCAGCACGCGGTCGGTTTTGGCGTCGGCCAGGATTTTCACGAAGCCGTCGGTCTTTTGGTTCGCCTTGGCGCGGCCGTTGGCGGTGAACGGGAACTTGCCGGCGTTGTACGCGACGCCCGCGGCCTTCAACTCTTCTTCGGTCTTGCCGACCGAGGCGATCTCCGGGAACGTGTAGACGACGTTCGGGATCACGTCGTAGTTCACATGACCGGCATGGCCCGCGATCAGTTCGGCCGCGGCCATGCCTTCGTCCTCGGCCTTGTGCGCCAGCATCGGCCCCGCGATCGCGTCGCCGATGGCGTAAATGCCCTTCACGTTCGTCGCGTAATGCGAATCGGTGGCGACACGGCCGCGGTTGTCCTTCTTAACGCCGATCTCGTCGAGGCCGAGCCCGTCGGTGTAGGGCACGCGGCCGATCGCGACCAGCACGACGTCGGCCTCGATGGTCTCGGCCGCGCCGCCGACTGCCGGTTCGACGCTCGCCTTGAGCGTCGGTCCGGACGAATCGACGCCCGTCACCTTCGACGCAAGCTTGAACGTCAGGCCCTGCTTCTCCAGGAGCCGCTGCGACTGCCGCGCCACCTCGGCGTCGAGGCCCGGCAGGATGCGGTCGAGAAACTCGACCACCGTCACCTGCGCGCCGAGCCTGCGCCACACCGAGCCGAGCTCGAGCCCGATCACGCCCGCGCCGATGACGAGCAGCCTGCCCGGCACCTTGTCGAGCGCGATGGCGTGGTCGGAGGTGACGATGCGCTTGCCGTCGATTTCGACGCCGCGCGGCGGTGCGACCGCAGAGCCCGTCGCGATGACGATGTTCTTTGACTCCAGAGTCTGAGTCTTGCCGTCGGCCGATTTCACCTCGACCTTGCCGGGCGCGGCGATGCGGCCGGTGCCGAACACGGCATCGATCTTGTTTTTCTTCAGGAGATAATCGACGCCCTTGACGTTGCCATCGACCGCCTCGTCCTTGAACTTCAGCATCGCTCCGAGATCGAGCTTCGGCTTGTCGAGCACGATGCCCATCTTGCCGAAGCTATGCCCGGCCTCCTCGAACATCTCGGAGGCGTGCAGCAGCGCCTTCGACGGAATGCATCCGACGTTGAGGCAGGTGCCGCCGTGCGTGACGCGCTTCTCGACGACGGCGACCTTCATGCCGAGCTGCGCCGCGCGGATCGCGCAGACATAGCCGCCGGGGCCGGTGCCGATGACGATGAGGTCGTAGGACATGACAGCGCTCCAACATTCTCGTTGTCATGGCCGGGCTTGACCCGGCCATCCCGATTAGGGGCGCATAGCGTCAGCCTAAGCGGGATCACCGGGTCTCGGCGCTTCGCGCCGGCCCGGTGATGACGAAGAACTAGACGTCGAGAACCAGCCTCGCCGGGTCCTCCAGGCATTCCTTCACGCGCACCAGGAACGTCACCGCCTCGCGGCCGTCGACGATGCGGTGGTCGTAGCTCAGCGCGAGATACATCATCGGTCGCGCCTCGATCTTGCCGCCGACGACCATCGGCCGCTCCTGAATCTTGTGCATGCCGAGGATGCCGCTCTGCGGCGCGTTGAGAATCGGCGTCGACATCAGCGAGCCGTAGACGCCGCCGTTGGTGATCGTGAACGTGCCGCCCTGCATCTCCTCGATCTTGAGCGCGCCGTCGCGGGCGCGGCGCCCGAAGTCGGAGATGGTCTGCTCGATCTCGGCGAGCGATTTCCTGTCGCAGTCGCGCACCACCGGAACGACCAGGCCCTTCTCGGTGCCGACCGCGATGCCGGTGTGGTAGTAGTTCTTGTAGACGATGTCGCCGCCGTCGATCTCGGCATTGACCGCCGGGATTTCCTTCAGCGCCTGCACGCAGGCCTTCACGAAGAAGCCCATGAAGCCGAGCTTGGCGCCGTGGCGCTTCTCGAACTGATCCTTGTACTGGTTGCGCATCGCCATCACCGCGCCCATGTCGACTTCGTTGAAGGTCGTGAGCATGGCGGCGGTGTTCTGCGCATCCTTCAGCCGCCGCGCGATGGTCGAGCGCAGCCGCGTCATCTTCACGCGCTCCTCGCGCGCGGCATCGTCGGCGGGCGACGGCGCGCGTACTTGCACGGCGGCAGCGGTCTGGGGGACCGGCGTCGGCCGTGCCGCGGCCTGCTCGATCGCGGCCAGCATGTCGCCCTTGGTGACGCGGCCGTCCTTGCCGGTGCCGGACACCAAGCCAGCGTCGACGCCGCTCTCGGCCGACAGCCGCCGCACCGACGGCGCGAGCGGCGCATCGGACGCGGGCTTCGCCTCGGGCGCAGCCGCGGCAGGCGCAG